>Ga0315336_1000178_pt1 | contig 259314 bp, 242 predicted proteins | sample ASW5metaG_FD_204512 | JGI IMG/M metagenome (GOLD analysis project Ga0315336, IMG submission 204512) | Ammonia-oxidizing marine archaeal communities from Monterey Bay, California, United States - ASW #5 | ecosystem: Environmental > Aquatic > Marine > Intertidal zone | place: USA: California... | reverse complement strand
CGGGCTTCGCGAGGTCGAGGACCAGGTCTGGTTGGTCAGCTTCCTCGACTTTGATCTAGGATTCTTCGATCAGGACGAGGGGCGGGTCGAGCCCGCCCCGAATCCCTTCGTGCCGGAGAGAGTGTTAACGATGTCTCCGGAATAATCTGTAAACCATGTGCCCGGAATGGACCCGAGTTGAGTGGCGCCCCGGGAAGGCTCGAACCCCCGACATGCTGCTTAGAAGACAGTTGCGGGAATTGTCCCTGGACGTTCACCAGTGTGCGTAGTTGTATCGGGAAAAAGCACTTGGGTCGATCTCGAATTCCGTGGACGTACGCCCTCGTCCGCCGATGACGGCCCCCGCTGCTGTCAGCGTTGCTGTCAAGCGACCCTGTTGCACACTGAACACACGGTGCGACCCAGAGGCGACCCACAACCTCTGCTCGCCCGCCGCTCTCCCGACGCGCAACGGTGGCTCAGCTGGATGGAGCACCAGGCTTCGAACCAGGGGGTAGCACTGGGTTCGTGATGGCCTGTCTGCCGCCACGGGTCCCAGCTCCAATTGCCGTCGCCCCTGGCGCCACTCAGCTGAACGCCGCGGCTACCTGCGACTCCGGGGTGGTGTACCGCAGCATCGACTGACGCAGCCGCTCTGCCCGAGAGAACGGCCGGCCCTATTGCCGAACTCCCACCGGGCGGACGTTTCCGCTCGGACGGTCGTTCCGGCGTTCGAGTAGGGGATGGGGTAGGATCCCCCCGAAGGGTTTCCCCATCCACTCCCGCCGCACTCACCGAGTCGCGCCGATCGCCGGCGCGGCTCTCTGTCTCTTATGTAGCTCGGGCTCTGCCTGGGGACAGATCGTCACGAGCTTCGAGCTCGAGACCTTCTGGGGCGCGACGACCGACGGTGGCACGCCGATCGACTGCTACGAGCCTTGTCTCCTCCGCGTGCGATCGACGTCGGACGATCCGGCTCTCGATTCACACGGCGACCTGATCGCACTCGATCACCTCTTCTCGTTCGACGACCCCGCATCCGGCGATTGGACGCGCGGCGCGGGTGCCCGCATGGGAACACCGAAGTCGAGGAATGTCGAGTCCAGCTTCGTTGCGGGCCACGTCTACGAGAGCCCGACGCTGGACGAAGACTGCGGAGACGGCCCGGGCACCTGCGACAAGCGAAGCCCGCAACTCGACGTCCAGGGCACCACCGAGATCGGCAATGCTCTCGCGACGGATCTCGTACAGATCAAGGATTGGAAGCTGCTCTGGGATCCTGCGGCGCACCAGGTCCTCTGCATCAATCCGACCGGGAACACCGACTTCACTGCGTGTCCGAGTGTCGATCCCGTCGACCACGTGGAGATCGGCATCAGCGTGGGCGCGGACGACCTGGACGATGCGCTCGTCACGTTTGGTTGCGTCGACCAGACGATGCGCTGCCTGCTCAAGGCCGGTGGAAGCTACGTGGTGAGCGACACGATCCAGTTTCGAGACGACGCCGCGCGCGTGATCGGAAGGTACGGCGAAGGCGTGGACCCAATCGTCAGTTGTGCCGGCATTCCTGCGCCCGGGTACTGCTTCGGCCTCGTCGCCGACGTTTCCCGGCTCACCCTCATGGATCTCGACATCCATGGCAGCGATGAAGAGCGGCTGGTGATGGTCATAAACTCCGGTGCGCCCAGTGCCACCAACGTGCTGATGCTCCGCATCGACGGCCGAGGCTTCAACAACTGCTTCCACTTCCACACGGGCAACCTCCCGGTATTCGCGGACCTGTCCCAGCACAAGTCGATGGTCTGGATCGTCGATTCCTCGTGCCTCGGGGGGCCGGGCCTCGGCGGGCTCGACGTGTTCATCGCGGCCGGAAACTCCGGATTGCTCGGCAATGCGTTCGGAGATCGCGGCGCCGCGCCGAACGACGAGGAGCACAACGTACGGTTCAAGCGTTGGTATCGGTCGATCGCTGCCCACAACTCCATCGGCCTCCTGAACGACTCGCCCGCCTACGATGGGTGCGGCGACTCACGCCACCCGCTGACGCTGCGCTCGGGCTTCTCGCACTACGCTTCCGTCAGCGAGGACCCGGAGTGGGCTGCGACGAACCCGCGCGACTTCGACTCGAAGGAGTTCGTGCTCGCCGACAACGAGATCCGGGCGTGTCGCCGCAACTCGAACCAGTTTCAGGTCAGTACTACGGACAGCAGCAAATGCGGGTCGAGCCTCCAGGATTACGTCGCAGACGGAAACTTCTGCTGGAATGGATACAACGAAATTTCGAGCCCCAAATGCTTCCTCTTCACAGGCCACTGGTTCCGGGTTTCGAACAACGTGGCGATGTTCACCGCGGACGGCGGGGGCGCCTCGAGCCAGCCGCGCGGCATCCAGATCCAGGATCGCCGCACCGGATCGGACGGCCGCTGCGACAGCGACCTGCAGACGACCGAGTGCGTGCAGGAGGATCTCGACGCCCAGCCCACACCCGGGTCGTTCCTCTCCAATGCGACCGTCACGAACAACTCCGTCTACTTCCACAGCAAGATCGGTGCGCAGAACGGGCTTGCGTACTGCATTGACGCCGACGCGCACACGGTGAGCTTTCGCGACAATGTTTCGTTCGATGGCGGCGGGATGCAGGGACTGCTGGAGAACCTCGGAGTCGCGGTCACCGGCTGCGATGACGGCCTGCCCGGAACCTGCAACTTCGTGACCGCTACCGTCTGCGACAACGGAATCGACGACGATGGCGACGGCAGGATCGACGACCTCGACCCGGGCTGCGCAGACTGGCTCGACTCGGACGAAAAATCGCTCGTCCTACCTTGTGACAACGGAGTCGACGACGACGGCGACCTGCTCGTCGACATGGACGACCCGGGCTGCGCCAGCCCCGGCTGGGCCACGGAGAGTCCTGCGTGCAACGACGGGATCGACAACGACAACGATGGCGAGATCGATCTGGATGATTCCGGCTGTGTAGCGTCCCCGTGGCACAGCGAGGTACGCAGGCGATCGTGCGGCCTCGGGTTCGAGCTCGCGCCGATCCTCGGGCTGCTCTACTGGGTGGCGTCTCGGCGCCGCCAGCCTGCGCAAGACCACCGCACGAGCCTCCCTCGCAGCTCGTAGCCCCAAGAAAAAGCAGGAGAGACGAGGCGCGAAGGAAGGGAAGAGCGGAGGACGGAGGCGCGGGCGTCGAGTGGGAGCCCCCCTGGTGCAGCCCTGCAGCTACAGCGGCACCCCGATTTGTCTCACGTCGTGGAAACCCTGCGGAGCGAGTCAACACCGCGCTGCTGTCACGTTGCTGTCAAACGGCAGCCGGCCGGGCCAGCCGATGCCGAGCGTGAGCAAAAAACTCTAATCGTGTCAGGCGATTGAGTGGCGCCCCGGGGAGGACTCGAACCCCCGACATACTGGATGGCGCGGATGGGCCCGTCGAAGCTCCCGCATGCGCGGCCAGCTCTCGCAACCCGACCGGCTGTCTCGCGGCCGGAAAGGCGTGGCTACATGCTGTGCTTCGCCTTGAACTGCACGCCGTCGCTCTTCTTGACCGTGTCGAGAAGAGCCTCGAAGCAGGCTCCGTCGCTCGTGACGAGCTGCATCAGCGCCGAGGTCGCACCCTGGAGAGCGCCCGCCAGACCGACGGGCATCGCGGTCTGGTCCTTGGTCAACTTGTTGGTAGCCTGCAGGTCGAGCTTGCCCTTCCCTTCGGGCCCCGTCTTCGCCGCGATCTTCTTCACGCCCGAAGAGTCCGCGGACGGGTCCTTGTAGGCGTAGCCCTTGTCGCCCACGGCCCTTCGTTTCGACGGCACTGGGCGGCGCCTCTCGGGAGACTGTCAATCCAGATATCCCGATCGAGGGCACCTACAAGAAGATGAAGCGGCTGGGGATCGAAGAACCTCGAGAGCCGGATTCGCCGCCCGACTACGGCGTGCTCGGCAGAAGCAGCGGCCTTTCAGCCCGCGGCGCCACGTCTCGAGCCTGGAGACGTGCCCGCCGCGGGCTTGCCAGGTTGTCGCTACCGGCTCACGGGGCCAGGAGCCCCAGCGCCTCGCCGAGCAGCGCGTCGGCCAGCGTCAGTTTGCTGGCCGCCAGCTGCTGCGCGCCCTCACTCGGCGCGGGCTTTGCGAGGATCGCACGGGCGCCGGTGATCAATACCTTGGCTGAGAAGAGCTTGCCATTCGCGGCCGAGGCCGTCGCGGCGTCGATCTCCCCCGCGTCTCGCGCATCCTCGACGCTGCCGAGGGTCGCCTCGAGCTGCGTGCGTCCCCGACGCGTGGCAGTGAAGGCGGCCTCCAGATCTCCACCCGGGAGCTCGGCGAGCGCCGTCGCATTCAGCGAGCCGACCCACTCGATGCCCTCGATGGCGTGGTCCAGGTACGAAACCGGGCCCAACCCCGAGAGGCCGGCCAGCGGCGGGCCGGGGGCCAGGAAGAACGGCGGCAGTCCCGAAGCGACGAGGATCGGATTGATTCCGTAGTAGTGGATCGAACTCAGCAGAGCACCGTGAGAGACGGTCAAGGAGCCGTCGGAGCCGATCGAGATCAGCCCCTCGTTGGTGTCGCGGAGTTCCGTATAGCCGAGCAAGCTGCCGTCCGCCGGGTCGAGGGAGACCAGGACCGTGGCCCGCGGCTGGTTCGTGGTGATCCCGCTGTTCGGGTTGAAGAACTGGTAGCCGACGCTGAGGACGACCCAGACCTTCTCCGCCGAGATCGAGACCACGCTGTTGAAGCGCGCCGTCGGCTGCCCGGTCGGGAAGATGGGCGGGACCGGGGGCAGCGGGGGCAGGATCGAGGCTGCCAGCGCGTCGAAGTCCCGCGCCCAGCGGGTCGAGCCGTCGGCAGGATCGAGCGCCACCACCGTGAGCAGCGCGTTCGAGTTGCCCGAGTACACCGTGCCGTCCGGACCGACACCCGGCGAGGCGGCGCCCGCGGCGCCGGTGGACTCCCAGAGGACTGCTCCCGTGACCGCGTCGAAGGCGTTCATCACGCCGTCGCCGTCCGCGGCGTAGACCTGGGTGCCGTCGGGCGAGATCGCCGGGCTCGTGCCGCTGCCACCGCCCATCGGCGCGGCGAAGGCGATCTCGACCTCGCCGCCGACGATGTCGAGGCCGTAGAGCAGCCCCGTGAACGAACCGGCATCGAGCGGACCGGCCGCAGTGATGTAGATGCGTCCCGTCTTGGGATCGACGGCCGGGGTGTTCGCGACCTGCACGTCCTCGCCGAAGAAGATCGCCTCGACCTGGGAGATGATGGTCGGATCCATCAGACCGGCCACCCACAGGCCGGGCCGCGGCGGCACGGCCGGCGGCGGGTCGCCGACGGGGAGTTGGAAGACCGGGACGGCGAAGGAGCCGTCTTCGCGATCGAAGAAGACGACCTCGCCCGCCGTGGTGATGCCACCGACGAAGCCTTCCTTGGTGATGATCGCCGAAACGAAGGGCTGCCCGGACGTCGGGAGCGCGGAGACCCACTTCAGGGTGCCGTCCGAGTGGAAGGCCCAGAACTGGTCGCTGTCGCTCACGTAGACGTCGCCCTCGCGATCGACGAGCGTCGCGCTGCCGACCGCCGCGGAGTCGAGGTCGGCCAGGCTGGCCTGGGGCGCGCTCTCCCAGAGCAGGGTGCCGTCGCGGTCGAAGGCGTGCAGATGGCTCGTGCCCGGGCCGCGCCCCGTGGTGACATAGCGGTTGCCCTCGGGCCCGATGCTCGCCGCGAGCAGCGTGACGGCTCCGTCGAGCACCTCCCAATCGACCTGATTGACTGCCGGCGCGACGAAGGGCGCGAAGTCGGAGTTGCGTGCGTCCCGGTGCACGCCCGCCCACGCGGTCTGGGCGTAGGAAGGAGTCTGCCCGATGTCAGTCACTCCTCCGTTCTGACCTCCGTGGCACACGAATCCGAACGAGGCCGCCGCGATCGCCGCGATCGCCAAGCGGTTGTACTTGCTTCCCTGCATGATGAGACCTCCTGATGGGTACGGGGTCGTCATCATGCAGAGAACGCAGGGGGCGCGTCCGGCTCGTCCGCGCCAGAGTTCTGCGATTTCGCGCCAGCGGGTCGAAGGTCGGTCAATCCACGGCAAGGATTTCGCGGCGATAGGCTCGGGGAGTCCGCCCTGTCCAGCGCTTGAACGCCGTATCGAACGCAGAGACGTCGCCGAAGCCCAGCCGGTCCGCGACCTGAGAGATGGAAAGGGATGGATCGGCCAGGAAGTCGCTCGCGATCTCACGCCGGGCGTCGTCGTGAACCTTCCGGAAGCTCGTCCCCTCGTCTCGCAGCTTTCGCTGCAGCGTTCTGGGGCTCATCCCGGCGCTGGCCGCGGCGCCTTCGAGCGAACCGTCCCCGGCCTCCGTGAACGTCCGTCTCAGATTCGCCCCGACCCTGGCCGCCAGATCTCCCTGGTCGAGCTCGGCCAGGGCCCGTTGCGCCTGGTCGGAGAGAGAACGGGCGACTTCGGGGCTCTCGGTCTGGAGCGGCCAGTAGAGGGCCGCCGTGGGGATCTCCAGCCTCGTGTCGGCCCTTTCGAAGCGCACCTCGGACTGCAGGATCCTGCGGTACTCCGCTTTCGGACCGCGCTCGCAATGCGTGAAGTCGACTCGATCCGGAACGAGCCTTCCGGCCGTGGTCAAGTGGAGATGTGACGCGAGGAGACCGCATACATATTCGGCGGTCTGCGCGACACCTGGCCCACTACGGAACGCGAAGTGGATTCCGATCGCGGTCGTCGCCGGCGCTCGATCCAGAGTCACCTCGAGATTGTCCGACGCCAGCCGAGTGCTCGAAATGAAACTCTCGATCGACTGCCCCACCGTGGGCTGGGTCATCATGAGATAGGGGAGCAGACCCGTCGGACCGACCGCCTCTGCTGAGTGAAGCCCGATCAAGGGGTCACGGAGCATGCGCTCGGCCGATAGCCAGAGTCTCGCCAGGAGCACCACCGATACGCGCGAATCCGGTGCGCACAAAACCTCGGGATCCGCACCGATGTCGCGGCACAACTCGTCGGGATCGGCGCCGAGTCGTTGGAAGCCCCGCAACATCGACGTCGTCAGTCGGGTCGAAACCCGCGCTGTCATTGCCGATCTCCCTCGAGATTCGACACACAGGTCTGTGTCGGACGAAACGGAGCGCCGACGAGCGCGCCAGTACATCCTACCACGGTATATGACGGGGCCCGGATGCTTGGCAAGCGTCCCGAAGTCGAACCGGCCCTGGAGTGCAAGCAGCTTCCCCCCCTAAGCCACTGAACCAAAAGGAGAAGATGGCGGAGGCGGCGGGGATCGAACCCGCCTCGCTCCGCCGCAACCTCTTGTATTAGCTAGCGCTCATGTGCGCCGACTGTGAGTGCGGACTGAGTGCAGCGCAGTACAGCCGCGGGGAGACCCAATGGGGTCGTCTCGATCGAGCCCGCAGTACACAGCAACCGGGCAACCCCGTTCGTCGATGTCGAGCTCGCCAACCGCCGCGCGATCCTCTGAGGGAAGCGAGCCTCGCGAAGTACCCCCGCCTTGGAATCGAGTGGACCCCTGGCAGCCCTGCGAAGCGAGCACACTCCGCTGCTGTCAAACTGCTGTCAATCGGCAGCCGGCCAGGCCCGCCGATGCTCGACGCGAGCCAGAAACCCCAATCGTGTCAGGCGATTGAGTGGCGCCCCGGGGAGGACTCGAACCCCCGACCCGCTGCTTAGAAGGCAGCGGGTCGTCGCGGAAAACTTGGACCGCTACCGATCCTCGAACTTCGGATTGCGCTTCTCGCGGACTGCGCGGATGCCTTCGGCGAGGTCCTGCGTCTCGTAGTTGAGGGCTTGCTGGCCGGCTTCGAAGTCGAGTTGTTCGCCGAGGTCGCGATCGAAGGTCTGAGCGAGGGCTTGCTTGGCGCCGCGGACGGCGAGGGGGCCGCTCGTCGCGATTTCGCGGGCCAGGGCCATCGTCGTCTCGAGCACGTCGTCCTTCGCGACGGCTCGGTTCACGAGCCCGATTCGTTCCGCCTCTTCGCCGGTGAGGATGCGGCCGGTGTAGAGCAGCTCGGCCGCGCGGGCCGGGCCGACGATGCGGGGCAGGGTCCACGTGGCACCCATGCCGGGGTGGATGCCGAGCTTCGTGAAGTTGAGCCCGAGCTTCGCCTCGTTCGCGGCGACGCGGAGGTCGCACCCGAGCGCGACGCAGAGGCCGGCGCCGATCGCGGGCCCGTGAATCGCGGCGAGCGTCGGCACCGGGATGTCGCGCACCGAGAGATAGAGCCGGTAGAAGCGCCCCATGAACTCGCGGTTCTCGCTGCGCACCGGCTCGCCCGGGTTCTCCGTGGCCCGCTCTCCCTTCGAGCGAATCATCTCGAGGTCACCGCCCGCCGAGAACGCGCGGCCGGAGCCCGTCAGCACCACCGCGCGCAGCCCTTCGGCCGCGACGAGCTCCGCACTAGCATCGCGCAGCGCATGCCCCATCGCCTCGGTCATCGCATTCAGGCGGTCGGGGTCATCAAAAGTAAGAACGGCAATGTCACCGTCCCGCTCGACACGAATCAAGGGTTCAGACATAGCGCCGGAGCTTACCACTCCCCCAATCCCATCCCCCGAGACGGGTCCGGCTTCCGGCCGATCGGGCAACGGAAGGCGGCGACTCCCGCCTCCGCCTGGCAACCAACTCTCTTACGCCTGCTTCGCCTTCTTGTTCCGAAGGAAGGCCGGCACGTCGAGCTCGTCCTCTTCGTCGAACGGCGAAATGAACTCCGTCCCGCCGAGATCACGGAGCAGTTCGTCCGTCGGCAGGACATCGGCCTCCACCTCGGGCTCGAAGCCCGCGACGGTGTCTGCCGCGACCTGACTCGGCTCGAGCGCCGGTTCCAGTTCGGGCTCGATCTCGGTTTGCGCGTGTGCGACGGGTGCCGGAGCCGGTGCTTCCTGAGTGACCACCGGCGGCGGCACGAACTCCTGCTCGCCTTCCGGCGCCGTCCAGCGCGAACCGCGATCGCCCGGCGGGTCGTCGAGCCCGGTCGCGATCACCGTGACCCGCAGCTCGCCTTCCGGGATCGTCTCGTCGAGCACCGCTCCGAAGATGATGTTCGCATCCTCGTGGGCGGCTTCCTGGACCAGTGTCGATGCCTCGTTCACCTCGTACAGCGTCATGTCGGCGCCGCCCGAGATGTTGATCAGCACACCGCGTGCCCCGTCGATCGAGACGTCCTCGAGCAGCGGGCTCGAGATCGCCGACTGAGCGGCGTCCGCGGCGCGCGTGTCGCCACGCCCGACCCCGGTGCCCATCAGCGCCTGGCCCATCTCGTTCATGATGGTGCGCACGTCGGCAAAGTCGAGATTGATCAGCCCATGCACGGTGATCAAATCCGAAATGCCCTTCACCGCATTCAGCAGCACCGCGTCGGCAAGCTTGAATGCGTCGGTGAGCGCCGTCTGCTTGCCCGCGAGCGCCAGCAAACGGTTGTTCGGGATCGTGATCAGTGTGTCGACGACTCGGCGCAGCTCTTCGAGCCCCTGGTCGGCGTGCCGGGTACGAACCCGCCCCTCGAACGGGAACGGCTTCGTCACGACGGCCACCGTGAGGGCGCCGACCTCTCGGGCGACCTCTGCGACCACGGGGGCCGCACCGGTTCCGGTGCCGCCTCCGAGGCCGGCCGTCACGAAGACCATGTCCGAGCCCGCGAGCAGGTCGCGCAGTCGTTCTCGGTCTTCGAGTGCAGCGGCCCGGCCCTTGTCCGGGTTTGCGCCGCAGCCAAGGCCACGGGTGATCTCGGTCCCGAGCTGGACGCGGAGCGTCGCTTCGTTGCTCTCGAGCGCCTGCGCGTCGGTATTGGCCGCACAGAACTCCACCCCGGCCAGGCCGGAGCGGATCATGCTGTTCAGCGCGTTGCCGCCGGCGCCGCCGACCCCGACCACCTTGATGCGAGCCTGCAGAGTGCCGGACTCCTCGAATTCGAGGATGTCGTCGCTCTCCGGCCCGATCTCGAGCAGATCGAGTGTTTCTCCGTCCACGATGGGCTGCTTGCCCTTCGCGGTGGAATCGGACTTGTTGCCTGTTCGCGCGATGCGCGAGTCCTGGTCGGACGCCATCTCACCCCCCCGAGCGATGCGTCTAGAAGCATCGCCACTGTAACACGGTTTTTCTCGCAACTCCCGGTCCAACTACTCGATTTCGCCGTAGAACCAGTCCCTCATCCTCTGGCGAACCCGGCGGAAGATCGAGTCGTCCCGGATCCGGAACCGGCTGGTTCCGCGCCCGTCTCGCTGGGAGAACCCGAACAGCACCAGCCCGACCCCGGTCGCGTACATGGGGCTCCGGACCACGTCCTGAAGGCCCCCGACGTGGGTCGGTGCACCGATCCGGACGGGCGTCTCGAAGATCTCCTCTGCGAGGTCGCGGAGTCCGTCGAGCGCGGCGCAGCCACCGGTCAGCACGACGCCAGAGGGGATCCGGTCCTGGACTCCTTCCTTCTCGAGCTCACCCCGAGCGAGGGAGAGCAGCTCGTCGGCGCGCGGTTCGATGATCTCGCAGAGAATCTTCCGCGACATCTCCCGCGGCCGTCGCCCGCCGACGCTCGGCACCGTGATCACGTCGTCGGCGCCGAGGTACCGCGCCGAGGCGACGCCGAAGCGCTTCTTCAGGCGCTCGGCGTCCTCGACCGGCGTGCGCAGCCCGACCGAGACGTCGTTGGTGATGTGCATGCCGCCGAGACTCAGCACCGAGGTGTGCATGATCGAGCCTTCCGCGAACGCCGCGATGTCGGTCGTGCCGCCGCCGAGGTCGATCAGACAGACGCCCAGCTCCTTCTCGTCGTCCGTCAGCACCGCCTCTGCCGACGCGAGCGGCTCGAGGACGATGTCGACCACGTTGAGTCCGGCCTTGTTCGCGCACTTGACGATGTTCTGGGCGCTGGTGACCGCGGCCGTGACGATGTGGATCTTCGCCTCGAGCCGCACACCGCTCATGCCGAGCGGCTCCTTGATCCCGTCCTGGCCGTCGATGACGAACTCTTGCGGGATCACGTGGATGACCTCGCGGTCCATCGGAATCGCAACGGCCTTGGCCGCGTCGATCACCCGCCGGACGTCCCCCTCGGTCACCTCGCGTTCCTTCACTGGGACGATCCCGGTGGAGTTGAGCGCGTTGATGTGGCCGCCCGCGATGCCGGCGTACACCGACGTGATCTCGCAGTCGGCCATCAACTCCGCTTCCTCGACGGCGCGTTTGATGGACTCGACGGTCGCTTCGATGTCGACGACGACGCCCTTGCGCAAGCCGCGCGAGGGATGAGTCCCGATTCCGATGATGTCCACCCCGTTCTCGGTTTCGGTCCCGACGACGGCGCAGATCTTGGTGGTTCCGACATCCAATCCGACGATCAGATCTTCTTTGCGTGACATTTTCTTCTCACCCCCGTTCAGTGCGATCGGAGGCTTCGCCAACCGATCGCGTCCAGGGCGACCGCGGGCGTCCGCCCGCACTCGCCGCCGCGCCCGAGCCTTCGGGCGGGCCGCTCCGGAGGACCATCCGGTCTCCGAAGCGCAAATCGATGCTCGAGGCCTCGCGGACCTCGTCGAAGGGAGCCGCGAGGAGCGCGGCGAGTCGCTCGAGCTTCGGGTCGAGATCGCCCGAGCCGAGGAGAACTTCCGGTCCCCCATCGCGTTCGACGCCGACGCGCAGGGCCGGCAATTCGCTGGGAGCGTGTCCGCCGAGCCGGACTTCTCGAATCTCGGTCAGTCCGTGTCGCTCGAGTGCCTGCACGATGTCGACGCCTTCGCGAAGCCGGCTGTCCGCGACCGAAGGGGAGGCGTCTTCGAGCCCGAGGATCGCGACCAGTCCCTGAGATTCGGCCAGCGCGACGGGGAGGAAGGGCGTTCCATCCCGATCGACCAGCCAGCGGCTCGGGGGTGAACCGAGGACTGCGACTGCGGTCGACTCGCGTTCTTCGACCTGGACCAGGATCCGGCCCGGTCGGAGCACGGCCACCTTCGCGTCCCGAATCCACGGATGCGCGGTGACCCGTCGCGCGAGTTCTTCGCGGTCGAGCGAGAGGAGCGGCGTGCCCGCGCGCAGTCCGAGCGTTCGGGCGATCTCGGCTGCGGAGGCGTTCACCGAGCCCGCCACCGAGACGCTCTCGACCGCGAGCGCCGGCGGGAAGAAGTGTCCCGCGAGCGGTTCGAAACCGCGCGCTCCGAGGGCCACACCTGCGCTGAGGGACGCGGCGAAGAGGGTCAACGCGAACAGTCTCCAGAGGAGCGTCCGCGCGGACTGCTGGTTCACGACGTGGCTGCGGTGCGCCTGGGCCGCGTCGCGCGCAGTGCGCGATCCGCTTCGCTTTCGCTTCGACGTTCGGCTCATGTGTTTCTTCCCATGCTGGAATTTTCCGCGCCGGGCAGCACCCGGTTTCGTTTCGTCCCGCGGCGCGTCACGCGTCGCACCCGACGATGCAAACCTCGGTTTCGAGCTCGACGCCTGACTGCTCTCGCACGACGTTCCCGGCCCGTTCGATCAGCTCGAGCACGTCGCTCGCGGTCGCGCCGCCCCGGTTCGCGATGAAGTTCGCGTGCACCTCGGTAATCTCGGCGCCGCCGACGCGCAGCCCTTTGAGCCCGGAGGCGTCGATCAGGCGCCCCGCGTGGTCGCCCGGCGGGTTCTTGAAGACGGAGCCACAAGACGGCACGTCGAGAGGCTGCCTGCCGGCACGGCGCGCCAGCTGTCGATCGACCTCGGCCTGTACCCGCTCCGGTTCCGAATCGGTGACAGAGAAGAGCGCCGAGATCACGACGGCACCTGCCGGCAGCCCGCGCGCCGAGCGGTACGTGAAGTCGAGTTCGGCGCCACTCATGCGACGTTCGGCCCCTGCGGCGTCCAGGACCTCGGCTTCACAGAGCGCGTCTGCCGTCTCACGCTCGGGCACGCCGGCGTTCATCGCGACCCAGCCGCCGACGGTTCCCGGGATCCCCGCCCCGAACTCGAGTCCGGAGAGGCCGTGGGCGACGCAATGCTTCGTGATCCGGTGGTGAGAGACGCCCGCTTCCGCGCGCAGCTTGCCCGGCTCCTCGGCGGAGAGTTCGCGCATGCGGCCGAGTTGCAGCACGACGCCGCGAATGCCGCCGTCGCGCACCAATGTGTTGAACCCCGCACCGAGTACCAGGTGCGGCAGCTCCCGCTCGCGGCAGACCTCGAGCACGCGCGCGAGACCCTCGCGATCCGGCGGCGTTGCATACGCGTCGGCGTGGCCGCCGACCCGCAGAGAGGTGTGTCGGGCCATCGGCACGTCGAAGCGCACGTGGCTTCCGAGGGCGGCCTCGAGGGCAGTGCGATCTTCTGCCGCGATCATCGGGACCCCTCCGCTCCGCCGAGTGCGCGCAGCAGTTCGGGACCGAGGCGCGTGATGCTGCCCGCACCGAGCGTGAGCACGAGGTCGCCGTCCGCGACCTCCGCCGCGAGTCGCGCTGCGAGATCGGTGAGGTCGGGCGCGAGATGGACGCCCCGGTGCCCGCGCGCCCGCAGTCGGTCGACCAACGTCGCGGCTTCGACGCCCGGGATCTTGTCTTCGCCGGCCGCGTAGATCTCGGTGACCCAGACGCGATCCGCATCGTGGAATGCCGTCGCGAACTCATCGAAGAGGTCGCGGGTTCGCGAGAACCGGTGCGGCTGGAAAACCGCGACGATGCGGCCGGAGTGGAGGCTGCGCGCGGCGGCCAGCGTCGCGCGGATCTCGGTGGGATGGTGGGCGTAGTCGTCGACCACGCGCACTCCGGCGGCCGTGCCGAGCGACTCGAAGCGTCGCTCGACTCCGCCGAACGCTTCGAGAGCCGCGGCGGAGGCCTCGAACGAGACCCCCGCTTCGCGCGCGACAGCGAGCGCTGCCAGTGCGTTCTGGACGTTGTGTCGGCCGGGCAACGGCAGCGTCACTTCGCCCAGCGTCTCGCCGTGCCAACGAACCTCGAAGCGCATTCCGTTGCCGTGCGGGCGGGGCTCGCTCGCCACCCACTCGGCCTGCACCGAGAAACCGTAGGTGATCGCGCGGCGCGTGAGGCGGGGCAACATCTGCTGGACGCCCGGGTCGTCGAGACACAAAATGGCGGCGCCGAAGAACGGCACCTTGTTGGCGAAGTCGGCGAAGCCGTCGTGTAGAGCCTCTTCCGAGCCCCAATGATCGAGGTGTTCGGGTTCGATGTTGGTGACGACGGCAAGGATCGGCGCGAGTCGGAGGAAAGAGCCGTCGCTCTCGTCTGCCTCCGCGACCATGAGCTCGCCGCGTCCGAGGCGGGCACCGCTGGAGCCCGAGGTGCCGGTCTCGTGGGCGCGTTCCGGGTCGCCGGTGCTTCCGCGCACCCGGCCCCCGATCACCGCGGTCGGGTCGAGGCCCGCTTCGGTGAGCACATGCGCGACCAGCGAGGTGGTGGTCGTCTTGCCGTGGGTTCCGGCGACCGCGATGCCTTCCTTCACCCGCATGATCTCGGCGAGCATCTCGGCGCGCGGAATCACCGGGACGTGAAGCCGCTCGGCCTCGCGGACTTCGGGGTTGCCAGCGCGAATCGCGGAGGAGACGACCACGACATCGGCGTCGCCGACGTGGGACGCGTCGTGCCCAGTGCTGACCTCGATGCCCAGTTCCCGCAGGCGGGTGACGGTCGGGCCTTTCGAAACGTCAGAGCCGCTGACCTGGCAGCCGAGATCGCGCAGGACCTCGGCAATGCCGCACATGCCAATGCCGCCGATCCCGACGAAATGCACGCGTCGAATTCGCCGAAGCAGCCCGCTCACGCGACCCCTCCCGCGGTGAGGGGAGCGCGGAGCAGTGTGCGGCACTCCGCGAGGATCGTCGCCGCGGCATTCGGCCGCGCGAGTCGCCCGGCTGCCTCCGCCATTGCCCGCAGCTTCACCGGTTCGCCAAGCAGCGCGCGGACGGCGGCCGCGAGCCGAGCCGCGAGGTCGTCCCCCGGTTCAAGGAGCCGCGCGGCGCCTGCTTGCTCGCGTGCGCGGGCGTTCTCGATCTGTTCTCCCCCTCCCGTGTGAACGAGCGGGATGAGCAGGCTGGCGCGATGAGCCAGGGCAAGCTCCGCGAGCGTGAAGGCGCCCGCGCGGCAGACGACCAGGTCGGCCCAGTGGTAGCGGGAGGCCATGTCGCGCTCGAACGCCACCACGGTCGCGCGAGCTCCGGCGGCCGCGTACCCGGCTTCGATTCGCTCGCGATCGGCCTCGCCGGTCTGGTGGACGAACTCGAAGTCTTGCACGTCGAGTTCCTTCAGCGCGCCGAGCACCGCGTCGTTCACCTGTCGCGCGCCCTGGCTCCCTCCGGAGACGAAGATCCGGAACGGCGCGGCGGGCTCGCGGATCGATTCGGAGGAGAGGGCGTCGATGAGCTGACGCCGCAGCGGCAAGCCGCTCTGGACCGCACGCGCCGCGGCACCGAGACGTTCGGCGCTGCCGTCGAACTCGACGAATACGCGCTTCGCGAAACGCGCAGCCAGTCGGTTGGCCGCGCCGGGGCGGGCGTTGGCTTCGAGCAGAGCGACGGGAGTCCCGCGCAGGGCCGCCGCAAGCGTGACGGGCACCGCGGCGTAACCGCCGACCGAGAGGACGAGGTCGGGCTTCCAGCGTCGCAGTGTGCGAAACGCCGCCCAGGTCGAACCGACGAGCGCGGCGAGCGCACCGGCCTGCTGCACGAGACCGCGGCCGACGAGCGGGCGGGACGCCAGCGCGACCAGCTCGAAGCCAGCTTCGGGAACGAGGCGCGTCTCCATGCCACGGTCGGTGCCGACGAACAACACCGCATCGCCCGCTGCGCGGGCCTCTTCGCCGAGTGCGAGCGCCGGGGTGACGTGCCCGCCAGTCCCGCCGCCCGCGATGACCCAGCGTGCACTCATGCGAGCAGGCCTCGGGGAGAAGCGACGCCCACGGTCCGGACTTCGGCTTTCGCTTCTTCGCGGCCGAGGCGGAGCAATACGCCCACCGCGATGCACGACATCAGCGCCGACGAGCGGCCGTAGGACAGGAACGGCAGTGTGAGGCCCTTCGTCGGGACGAGTCCCATCACGACCGCTCCGTTCACGAGCGCGGGGACGACCAACAGGGCGGTCATTCCGAACGCGGTGAGCATTGCGAAGCGCTGGCGCGCACGGAGTGCGATGCGGATCCCCGCGATGAGTAGCGCGGCGAATGCACCGAGCACGATGAGCACGCCCACGAGGCCGAGCTCTTCTGCGATCACGGCGAGGATGAAGTCGGTGTGGGCTTCGGGGAGGTAGTAGAGCTTCTGGAGGCTCGCCCCCCAGCCAACTCCGAAGATGCCGCCGCGCCCGAACGCGACGAACGACTGCACGAGCTGGTAGCCCTGCTGGTGCGCCGTCGCCCACGGGTTGAGGAAGCCCTCGACGCGCTTGAGTGCGTACGGGTTGGCGATGACGTACGCGCTGACGGCGACGACGCCGGCGATCGACGGCGCGATCAGGACCTTGAGCGGTGCGCCCGCGACGAACAGCATGAGACCGACCAGGCCGACCGTGAGCACTGCGTTGCCGAGGTCGGGCTGCAGGACCAGAAGACCGGCCGGAATGAGTGCGAGAACCAATGCGAGCGTCATGCGGCGGCTCGAGACCTCAGCTCGTCCATCTCGATGCGAGAGCACCGCGGCGACCGCGAGCACACAAGCGAGCTTCGTGGCCTCCGCCGGCTGGAAGACCACGCCGAGCCCCGGAATCGCGAGCCAGCGCTGTGCGCCGTTCGCTTCGACGCCGAGCGCGACGGTCGCGACAAGGGCGAGTACCGAGACGACCCAGAACGGTCCGGCGATCCCGTGCCAGACGCGCAGCGGGATCGCCGCCGCACCGAACGCGAGACCGGCGCCGATCAACAGGGCGCTCGCCTGCTTGAGGAAGTGGGGCGGGAGCACACCGGGATCCTCGAGCGGAGCCGTCGTGCTGAAAATCATGACGACGCCGAGCGAGCCCAGAATCAGGACGGCGGAGACGACGGCACCGTCGAACCCGTCCTCTTCCGCCCATTCGGCCGAGGCCTCCGGGGACTCCTGGTGGATGCGCTTCCGGGGCGCCTTGCGCCACTTGATCACGATGCTTCCTCCTCGTCGAGGCTCGAGACTTCCGCCTGGAATCGTTCGCCGCGCTCTTCGAAGTTGCGGAACTGGTCGAAACTCGCGCAGGCCGGCGCGAGCAGGACGACGTCGCCGGGCTCGGCGATCGCAGCGGCGCGACGTACGGCGGCTCGCAGGGTGCCCACGCTCTCATGCGGGATGCGGCCTTCGAGCGTGCCGGCGAGGGCCGGCGCCGCGGAGCCGATCAACAGGGCGAGTCGAACCCGACCTTCGGCTGCGGCCACCGCAGGTCCAAACGCCAGCGATTTGTCCTGGCCGCCCGCGATCCAGATCACCGGACTCTGCTGCGACGTGAGCGCTCGCGCGGCCGCGCTCGGATTCGTCGCCTTCGAGTCGTCGATCCAAGTCACGCCGTGGCGCTCGGCCACGCGTTCGAGTCGGTGCGGCAGGCCCTGGAAGTCAGCGAGCGCGCACAGCGCCTTGGCGGGCTCGGCGCCCACGGCCACTGCGGCCAGGAATGCCGCCAGGACGTTCTCACGGGGTGGCAATGCCGCACCCGTCACAGAGTCGATCGGGAACCGCTCGACGCCACCCGCGTGCGCGAGAGCGATAGCGCCCGGTTCCCACCAGGCCCCCTCGAACCCGGAACCGCCCTGCAGCGTGCCGTCGGGTCGCGTGCCGTCGGGTCGCGTGCCGTCGGGTCGCGTGCCTCGGAGCGCGAACCGTCGCGTTTGGCCGCGGCTCGCGTCGGCCATTCTTCTGGCGCGCCCGGCCTCGGCCGGTCCGATCGCGATGTCGTCTGCTTCTTGTCGTGCGAAAATCCGGCTCTTCGCAGCCGCGTAGGCGTCGAGGCTGCCGTGCCGGTCCAGATGGTCGTCGGCGATGTTGAGAATGGCCGCCACTTTCGGGCGAAACGACTCCACCGTTTCGAGTTGAAAACTCGAGACTTCGAGGACAGCGACGTCGAGCGGCTGTCCGAGGAGTTCGAGGGCGGGTGTTCCGAGGTTGCCCGCGGCGGCCGCGCGCAGTCCGGCGCTCCGGAGCATTGCCTCGATCAGACACACTGTCGTCGACTTTCCGTTCGTGCCCGTGACCGCGACGATCGGCACCGGAAGGGCACGCCCGGCCAGTTCGACGTCACCCCAGACCCGCCGCGCGCGCTCCGCATATCGTTCGGGCGGGACGCCGGGACTCGGAACGACCAGATCGAAATCTGCAGGATCGGGGAACGGCACGCCGACCGAGAGTTCGATCTCCGCCGGGAGCGCAGGCTGCGCGTCGAGCGCGCGCTCTTCGGCGGCCACCACGTGCGCCCCTTGGGCCGCACAGAACGCGGCGGCGCTTTGCCCGGAACGCCCCAGGCCGAGTACGAGTACGCGAGCTCCGTCCAGTTCGGGCACCTTTCGCGTCACCGCAGCTTCAGCGAGGAGAGGGCGACGAGCGCCAGGATGATTGCCACGATCCAGAACCGGACCACGATCTTCTGCTCCGCCCACCCCATCTCCTCGAAGTGGTGGTGGATGGGCGCCATCAGGAAAACGCGTCGCCCGGTGAGCTTGAAGTAGCCGACCTGGATCATCACCGAAAACGCTTCGACGACGAAGATTCCGCCGACGACGATGAGCAGGATTTCCTGACGGATGAGCACCGCGATCGATCCCAGCGCGCCGCCGAGAGCGAGTGCGCCGACATCGCCCATGAACAGCTGGGCCGGATACGTGTTGAACCACAGGAACCCGAGGCCTCCGCCGATCAGCGCGCCGCAGAAGATCGCGAGCTGGTCACTGCCCGGGACGGACTTGATCGCGAGGTACTCCGCGATGCCCGAGTGGCCGGCCGCGTAGGACAGCAGCAAGAACGTTGCGGACACGATCATGACGGGTCCGATGGCGAGGCCGTCGAGACCATCCGTCAGGTTCACCGCGTTGCTGAAGAACACGATCATCAAGGCCGCGATCGGCACATAGAAGATGCCCAGGTTCGGGGTGAAGTCCTTGAAGAAGGGGACCGCGAGCTCTTTGTCGAAGTTCGGGTCGGTGTAGATCAGGACGGCCACGGTGATCGCGACGGCGAACTGCCAGAACAACTTCGTGCGGGCGCGGATTCCGGCGCTGTCGCGCTCGCGCACCTTCATGTAGTCGTCGACGAAGCCGAGCACGCCGTACCCCAGCGTCACGGCGAGTACGATCCAGATGGCGCGGCCCGAGAAGTCGCTCCACAGGGCCACCGAAACGGTGAGCGAGATCAGGATCAGCAGGCCGCCCATCGTCGGGGTGCCTTCCTTTTCCTGGTGGGCGGGGCCGATCTCGCGGATCGGTTGCCCAACCCGGAGTCGATCGAGGAAGCGGATCAGCGGCGGCCCGAGCAGGAATGCGAGGAAGAGGGCGGTGAGGGTCGCCGCGGCGGTTCGGAACGTGATGTAGCGGATGACGTTGAGGAGGCCGTAGTCGGAGGCCAGCGGGTAGAGCAGGTGGTAGAGCATGCCTACTTCTTGTCTCCGCTGTGGGCGAGCGCTTCGACCACGCGTTCCATTCGCATCGAGCGGGAGCCCTTCACCAGCACCCAGTCGTTCCCCTGGAGGAGTGGCCGGAGCGCGCCCACCAGCTCGTCCGCGTCCGCGGCCGCGTGTACGCGATCGGAGTCCATGCCGGCTGCGATGGCTCCCTCGGCGGTCACGTTCGCGAGTTCGCCGAGTGTGAAGAGGAAGTCGACGCCGAGTTCGGCGGCGAGCCGCCCTGTGGCCCGATGGGCATCCGCGGCGCCCGCTCCGAGCTCGCCCATGTCGCCGAGGACTGCGACCCCGCGCGACGAGCCGCGCAGATCTGCGAGGCTGCGCAGCGCGACCTCCATCGACTGTGGGTTCGCGTTGTACGTGTCGTTGATGACGATGACGTTGCGCGGCAGGGTCACTCGCTCCATGCGCCCGCCGATGGGCTGGTAGGCGGCCAGGCCTTCGGCGACGTCCGAGAGCGTGCAACCGGCCGCCAGGGCGGCGGCCGCTGCGGCGACGGCATTGGCGACGGTTACGTCGCCGAGCCCGCTGACGTGAACCGGCTGGCGGCCCTCGGGTGCGACGAGATCGAAGGCGAATCCACGTTCGCCCAGCGATGTGACGCGCTCGGCCCGGACGTCGGCATCGGCATCGTGCGCAAACGTGAGGACGCGACCGGGTGCCCGCTCTGCCTGTTCGAGCACGCGCGGGTCGTCGGCGTTGAGCACCGCGACGCCAGTGGCATCGAGACCCAGGAGAATGTCTCCCTTCTCTCGCGCGATTTCGTCTCGGGAGCCGAGGTGCTCGATGTGGGCGGTGCCGACGTTGGTGATCACCGCGATCGTCGGCCGGGCGAGCGCGGCGAGCCGGGCGATTTCGCCTCGATGGTTCATCCCGATCTCGACGACCGCCGCGCGGTGCTGCGGGCCTCGCTCCAGCAGCGTCAGCGGGAGCCCGTATTCGTTGTTGAGATTCCCGCGATTCTTGAGACACGGGGCCTGGGTCCCGAGGATCGCGGCGCACATTTCCTTCGTGGTCGTCTTGCCATTGCTTCCGGTGATCGCGATGACCGGCCCCGAGAATTCGGCACGGTGTCCCGCCGCGAGAGCGCCGAGGCCGGCCGTCGTGTCGTCGACGGCGAGCACCGGCAGTTCGGCAGGGACGTCGGTCGGCAGCGGGCGGTCGCGCTCAACGAGGAGCCCGGCGGCGCCCGCTGCCGCGGCCTGCCCCGTGTAGGCGTGCGCGTCGTGGTTCGGGCCGTGAATCGCGACGAACAGCTGGCCGGCGCCCACGGTGCGCGTGTCGGTCGACACTCCGCTGAACTCGCAGGCCGGATCGCCGCGGAGGACCTCGCCACCGGTCCATCCCGCCGCTTGTGCCAGAGTGAACGGCGCACTCATGCGGAGGCCTCTGCTGCGGCGCGGAGTGCGCGCCGCGCTTCGGCGCGGTCATCGAACGGGAGCGTTTCGCGCCCGACGATCTGGTAGTCCTCGTGACCCTTGCCCGCGATCACGACGGTGTCCTCGCGGCACGCGATGGAGAGAGCGAGTTCGAGCGCCTCGCGGCGGTCGGCGATGCGGCAGAACGAATGCTCACGGGCGTCGAGCTCGGCAGGGGCGACGCGCGCCCATGAGGTCAGCCCCCGTTCGACGTCGTCGAGGATCGCCTCGGGATCTTCGGTGCGCGGGTTGTCGCTCGTCGCGATGGCGCGATCGCTCTGCTCGGCGACGGCCTTCGCCATGAGCGGGCGCTTGGTGCGATCGCGATCGCCGCCGCACCCGAACACGGTGATCAGACGCCCCGCGGTGAGGGGCCGGAGACTCGCGAGGAGCTTCTCGACGGCGTCCGGGGTGTGCGCATAGTCGACCAGCACAGTCGGCTCGTCGTCGGCCCCCGCCGTGACCCGTTCGATCCGCCCCGGAACTTGCGGGCAGCCAGCGATCCCGGCCGCGATTTTTTCGCCCGAAACTCCAAGGCTCGCCGCGACGCCCACTGCGATCGCGAGGTTCTCGACGTTGAAGTCGCCGATCAGCGGACTCTCGACGTCGAGCCGATCGCCGTGGACGCTCAGTTGCACGCGCGTTCCCGTCAACGAAATTTCCGCGCGCTCGACCCGCACTTCGGCATCTGCGGTCGCTTTCCGCGTGACCCGGATGATCCGGGCCCCGGCCTCGCGAGCGGCCGCGAGGAACGTGCTGGCGCGGGCATCGTCGCTGTTGATGACCGCCGTCGCGCCCTCTCCGAGGTGGTTGCGAAAGAGGCGCAGCTTCGAATCGACGTAGGCGTCCATCGTCTCGTGGAAGTCCAGATGGTCCTGGCTGATGTTCGTGACTGCGGCGACCGCGAATCGGCAGCCCTCGACCCGGCCGAGCTCCAGCCCGTGGGACGACACCTCCATAGACACCACGTCGACGCCGGCGGTGCGCATCGCGCGGAGCGCGCGCTGCAGGTCGAGGCTCTCGGGCGTCGTGTTTCGGGAGCGAATGCGCTCGTCGTCCCAGCGGAGCTCGATCGTCCCGACGAGACCGACGTGCCGGCCGGCCGCCGCGAGAATCGCTTCGAGGAGCATTGTCGTTGAGGTCTTGCCGTTGGTTCCGGTGATTCCGACGAGCGTCAGTTCTGTGCTGGGATGACCGAAGAATGCCGCTCCGATCGGGGCGAGGGCCCGGCGGGCGTCGGGAACGACCGCGGTCGCAATCGACGCCGAGATTCCCTGAGGTAGCGTTTCGACGAGGAGTGCGATGGCACCGAGTTCGACCGCCTGCGCCAGATACTCATGACCGTCATGCTGCTCGCCGCGAACCGCGACGAAGAGGTCGCCGGGCGAGACGTGCCGGGAGTCGTAGGTCACCCCGTGAATGACGGGGTCGCTGCCGAGCGCGACTTCGCCGGGAGCCATGCGCTCGGGCAGTGCATCCAGCAGCTGGGAGAACCGCATCAGGAAGATCCCCGCTCGCAGCGCGGGCCCACTTTCGTACCTGCCCGGCCCTGGCCACGCCGACGAATGCGCGACCTTCTATGGACCGGCTCGCAGAAGCGCACTAGCCCTCACGGCCTCCGTCGCGCGGCTCGAAGAGCACGCGCACGCTGGCGCCTCCGGCGAGGATGCTGCCTGCGGCCGGTTCCTGGGAAACGGCGCGGCCGAGTCCCGACGTTTCGACGCGAAGCTCGCCATGCTGTGCCGCGGCAAGAACTTCCGCGAGGCTGCGACCGGCGAAGTCGGGGACGAGGAGCCGACCCTCGAGTCGGGTCACCTGGAGTTCGGGTGCGGGCGGCGGGCGGCGCACCGGCGGTGGCGGTTCGGGTGAGGAGCCGTCCGCGAGAACGGCCGGCGCGACCAAAGGAGCAATCTGCGGCTCGGTCCAGATGTCGTAGCGGGAGAGCTGGCCTGCGGCGACGCGTGCAAAAATCGGAGCCGACACGAGGCCGCCCACGTGGACTCCCCGGGGTTCGTCGATCATTACGACGATGACGACCTTGGGGTCGTCGGCCGGAGCCATTCCGACGAACCAAGCCAGATAGTTCTTCGACGAGTAGCCGCCCGTGGCCGGGTCGAGCTTCTGGGCCGTGCCGGTCTTGCCCGCCACCGGGATGCCGCGGAGACCGGCGCGGCGTCCCGTGCCGCCCGGGCCGACGACCGACGTCATCATCTGGCGTACGGTCCTCGCGACTTCCGGTCGCAGGGCGCGGCGCCCAGGCTCGCGCGCGGCCGGCTGCCAGCTGCCGTTCGGCGCGCGGCGCGCGTCGACGAGGCGCGGTCGATGCCACACGCCGTCGGCGGCGATCACGCCGGCCGCCGCAGCCAGCTGGATCGCCGTCACGTTGATGCCCTGCCCGAACGAGATCGTCGCGTGGTCGACGGGCTGCCAGTGCTTCCACGAGCGGAGCAATCCGGCCGACTCTTCGGGGAACCCCGTACCGGTCGATCGCCCGAAACCGAAGCGGCGCAGCTGTTCCCACTGGGCTTCGGGGCCGATCCGGTAGCCGACCATCGCCGCACCGATGTTGCTCGACACGCGGATGATGCCGGTCGGATCGAGGACGCCGTAGGGGCGGTGGTCGCGCAGCGTCTTGCCGGGAACCCGCCACGTGCCCTTGAGCCCGGTGTCGATGGCCTCGTCGGGTCGCAGCACGCCGTTCTCGATCGCCGTGGCGATCACGAAGGGCTTCATCGTCGAGCCCGGCTCGACGGCGTCGAGGAACGCACGCGAACGAGTGGTTTGGTAGTTGGTCGTGCGGAAGGAATTCGGGTCGTAGCGGGGCCACTCGGCGAGCGCGAGGATGTCGCCGGTGTGCGGGTCGAGCGTGACGACCATCCCGCCCTTCGCCCGCGCCTTCTCGGCACCCTCCGCGAGCCCTTCTTCTGCGGCCGCCTGGAGAGTCGCATCGATGGTGAGCGAGACGTCGCCGCCCTGTGCGCTGCGCAGGTCGAGCGGACTGTTCGCGAGGGCGCGCCGCCGCGCGTCACGCTGCACCTGTGCCGCCTGCGCGCTTCCCTTCAGCCACGTGTCTTCGAGCTGTTCGATACCGCGCACACCCTCGCCGTCGATGTTCGCGAAGCCGATCACGTGCGAAGCCAGCTCGCGGTGCGGGTAGGCGCGCTTGGGTTCGCGCAGAATCTCGATCCCCGGAAGGTCGAGCGCCTCGATCTCACTCGCGACTTTCTCGTCGACCCAGCGCGAGAGGTACGCGAACTGCCCCTTGCGAGTCAGCTTGGCCTCGAGCGTGTCGCCCGAGATCCCCAGGAGGGAGGAGAGCTTCTCGGCGGCTTCGGCCGGTGCGGTGACGAGCGGCGGAACGGCGAAGACCGAAGGCGCCTGCACGGTCACCGCGAGTTCCGCGCCATGGCGATCGACGATCAGGCCTCGCGGCGCGGGAATTCGCCAGGTCGACGTGGTCTGCGACGTGCCGCGGATGGCGCCGCGCGGATCGAGCACGGCCAGATGCGTTGCGCGCACACTCAGCACGACGAGGCCGAGCGCGATGATGCAGCCGACCATACGGAGGCGGATCGCCGCGTGACGGAGGTCGGCAGACCTCACGGCTGAGCCTCGTCCAGCACGAGGGTCAGCACGCTGCGGGGCCGCACGAAACCGCTCTCCTGCGCGAGAGTTCGCAGCCGGCCGGGATCGCGCAACTCGCGGACCCGCACGGTCATGAGCCGCTGGCGCTCGAGGAGCTGCTGCTCCTGTGCGCCGGCTTCGGCGAGCGAGTAGCGCAGGTGGGTGATCTCGACGCGCAGACTTACGAGAAGCAGGCCCGACAGCACCATCCCGAGGACGGCCGGCACCATGGCCCGTGTCCGGCGCCGCGCTCGCGTCGGCACCGGAGCGAAGTCGACTCCGACGAGTCGCGCGGCGGAGGCCGCGGTGTGCCCGTCCGGCGTCGTAGCTTCGCCGAACAATCGTGCGCGCTGTTCGCGCCAACGTCGCGTCATGCTGCATCCACGTCCTGAGCTGTGGGCTCGCCGAACAATCGTGCGCGCTGTTCACGCCGACGTCGCGTCATAGTGCCTCCACCAGGCGCTCGGCCACACGCAGGCGTGCGGAGCGCGCGCGCGGGTTGAGGGCTACCTCAGCGTCGCTCGGCCGCACCGGCTTGCGAGTGACGCGCCGGAACGTCGGATCGATTCCGCATTGGCAGATGGGCAGGCCGGGGGCGCAGATGCACCCGCGCTCCAGTCGCCGGAAGGCTTCCTTCACGCGCCGATCCTCCAAGGAGTGGTAGGCGATGAAGAGAGCCCGGCCGTGCGGGCGCATCACCTGCGGCAGGTCCCGCAAAACCTGATCGAGCTCGCCGAGCTCGTCGTTGACGGCGATCCGGAGCGCCTGAAAGACTCGCGTCGCTGGATGATGGCGGCGCCCGCCACCCACCTGAACTTCGCGGACCAGGGCCACGAGCTCGGCAGCGGTGCGAATGGGCTGTTCCGAGCGCGCCTCGACGATCGCGCGCGCCAGCCGGTGTGAGCCCGGAAGCTCTCCGTAGCCCATGAACCAGCTCGTCAGGTCGCTTTCGTCTGCGGTCGCCAGCAGGTCCGCTGCGCTCTCGCCGCGCGTTCGATCCATACGCATGTCGAGCGGCCCGTCTTCGCCTTCCGCGTCGGCGAACCGAAATCCGCGTCCGCGCGAGTCGAGCTGAAGGGACGACATGCCGAGGTCGAGGAGCAGGGCGTCGGCTTGCACCTGTTCCTCGTCGAGGATGCTCTTCAAATCAGAAAATGATGCGTGCCGAAGCGTCACCCGGTCCCCGAACTTCTTCAGATGCTTTCCCGCGGATTGCAGAGCGTCCTCGTCCCGATCCAGCCCGATCAACCTTCCGTCCGGGGCGCTTCGCGCGAGAATCGCCTCGGCGTGGCCCCCTTCGCCGACCGTGCCGTCGACGACCACGGCCCCCGGTCTTATTGCGCTGAGCTCGAGACACTCTTCGAGAAGTACCGGCTCGTGGCGAGACCGCGGGTTCACCTACGCGGGGCTCCCGGGCGCCCCGGGAGGCGCTTGGCTCGAGAACTGACGAGGTCTGGGGAGCCCCGGAGTGCCGTCGTCCGACGAACGGAAACCACCCCCCAACGATTTCCGCCCGCGTTCGGCGGGCACTCCGGGAACACCCAAACCTCTCGACCGGAGACTGAGCTCCGGTCTTCCCCCAAAACCTGAACTCCTACAAACCCAACTGCGCTGCGATGGAGGCGATCTCGTGCGACCGCTCTCGCGTCCGCGTCATCTCCCCTTCGAAGCGCTCCGTATCCCAAAGCTCGATCCGCGCTCCGACACCAGCGATGGTGACGTCGCGCTCCAATTCGGCGCTCGAACGCAGGTGCGGCGGAATCAAGATCCGCCCCTGGCCATCGAGCGGACATTCGATCGAATTCGAAACCAGCATCCGCTGAACGGCCTGGACCTCCGGCTGAAGCTGAGACATGCTCGCGAGGCGATCCTCGATCTGGAGCCAGCGCTCGTGGGCGAAGAGTCCAAGGGCGGGGGCGTCCACGAGAGTCGTGAGAATCGGAGGTCGCTCGTCCTGCGCTTGAAGTTCCACCCGAAACCCCGCTGGAATACTGATCCGCCCTTTGGCATCCATGACGTGCTGATGTCGACCGCGCGCCATGGGATGGGATCCGTTGCCTCTTTGGGTGCTGTTTGAGGGCGGTCATCCCACCACTCCCCACTTGGCCCCACTTCGAGTGTTCTTGTACCCCCGCCCCCCCACCCCGCGCAAGCAAAAAAGTGGGTAACGCATGGATTTTTCTCGGCTTTCCTACTCGATACAAGATGTAGTAGGAGCGTGACCCTTCCCCCACAATATGCTGGGGGTCGAATCTGTCCGAAAAGTGGCGCTGGAGTGAGGATTCCGGGACCACACCGAGGTTGTCGTCGGCAAGACACCGACGGTGTCGCCCCCGAAGAGGCCGGGTGGAATCAGAGTGCGCCGAGCCCGCGGATTCGACTTCCGTGGACGCCGACCACCGGCGTCAGGACGTGGCGGAGCAGGCTGCCGGCAGGCGCGTCGGGTTCCGGAACGGGGACGGCCGTGTCCGCGAGGCATGCGGAGAGGACGGCCCCGGTGCCCTCCGCCAGACCGCTGAGCGCGTAGCCGCCTTCGAGCGCAAAGACGAGCCGCCCCTCGCAGAGCTCGTCGGCCAGCGCGCGGACCAGCTGGGACAGTGCGAGATAGCCACCGCCGGTGATATCCATCGATGCGAGCGGGTCGTCGTGGTGGGCGTCGAACCCACACGACACCAGGATCAAATCGGGGCGGAAAGCGCGCGCGGCCGGCGCCAGGACCCGCTGGAAGACACCGACGTACTCGGCGTCGCCGCACCCGGCGGGCATCGGAACGTTGAGGGTGGCACCCGCTCCACGGCCGATCCCCGCTTCGTCCGCGGCCCCGGTACCCGGGTAGTACGGGAATTGATGGGTCGAGAAGTACAGCACCGACGGGTCGGCCTCGAAGACGTGCTGGGTGCCATTGCCGTGGTGGACGTCCCAGTCGATCACCAGCACGCGCTCGGCGCTTCCCTCAGCCTGGGCGGCCCGCGTCGCGATGGCGGCGTTGTTGAGGAGGCAGAATCCCATCGCGCGGTCGGCCTCGGCATGGTGGCCGGGGGGGCGGACCGCGGCGAGTCCTCGCACCGCGTCTCCGCGGGTGACAGCCCGCACCACTTCGATGAGCCCGCCCGCCGCGAGCCGAGCGACGGATTCGCTGCGCGGCCCGAAATAGGTGTCGGCATCGAGCCGGGTCGGGGCCTCCTGAGTGGCCATCCGCAAGACCTTCAGATGGTCGGCTGTGTGGACCCGCAGCAGTTCGTCGTCTTCGGCCGCGCGAGGTGACAGACGTGCACAGGGGGCGGCGGCCGCGATGGCCTCGGCCACGGCACCGAGCCGTGCCGGGCGCTCGGGGTGGCCGTCGGGCCCGGCGTGGTCGCGGTAACGATCGTCCTCGAGGATCAAGAGCGGGGCGGGTGAGGTCACAGTCACAGAATATCGCTCGGCGAACGGGCCGTGCACGCGTGACGGCTCCCGGCTACCCGTTTGTCGTCTTGCCGATCCGGATCCGCCCCATCCTCGCCCTCCTGATGGGTCTCGTGCTGCTCGGCGTGTCGGCCTGCGAGGACGTGTCCGGGCTCGGGGAGGCGAATCTCGTGGTGGTGGTCGTCGACGCCCTTCGCGCCGACCACCTGGGCCTGTACGGCGACTCGGGTGAGCCGCCGACGTCTCCCACCATCGACCAGTGGGGCGAGTCGGGCGTCCGGTTCGAAGACCTGGCCGCGACCTCGTCTCAGACGGTTCCCGCGACACTCTCTCTGTTCACCGCCCTCTACCCGCGGGATCATGGGAACCAGTATTTCCCGCGCACCAACTCGTTCCGGGTTCCGACGCGGGACTCTCGGCCCAAGATCGAGGCAGGGCAGGCGCTCCTGGCAGAGGTGCTGCGGAACGCGGGCTTCCGGACCGCGGCGATCGTGACGAACCCGTGGCTCCGCGCCGAGTATGGGTTCGACCGTGGCTTCGACGAGTTCCGCACGGTCCGGCCCCCGTCCCGGGCTGCCTACGCGCGCGGAGAGCGGGTCAATCAGCTCGCCGGGCGATTCATCGAGGAGCACGCGGAGGAGCGATTCTTTCTCTACCTGCACTACATGGACGTCCATTCTCCGTACACGCCTCCACTCGAACACCGTGCGGAGTTCCTGGGCGAGCGGACCGGTCGGCTGGTCCGCCGCAATGGTCCTCTGCCGAAGGCGCGCGCCGTCGACATCGACTACTCGCGCAGGCTGTACGCGGCAGAGGTGCGCGGTTTCGACGATCGGTTTCGCGAGCTGTTGGCCTTGCTCGAGAACGCCGGCATCGCCGAGTCGACCCTGCTCGTCTTGCTCGCTGATCACGGCGAGGAATTCTACGAACACGGGGGGATGGGGCATGGCTGGACCCTCTTCGAAGAGGTCGTGCGAGTTCCCTGGGTGATGGCGCATCCCGATCTACCCACGCGTCTGGTTCGCATGCCGGCGAGTGGAGTAGACGTCGCGCCGACGCTTCTCGACCTTCTCGAAGTGGATGGCCAGCTGGGTGCGACTGGACGTTCGCTCGCCAGCGCGGTGTCGGGCGCGCAGCAGACTCCCGATCATCCGCGGTTCTCGGAACTCGCGGAGCTGAAGGCGGTGAGACTCGGCGACCGCAAGATCATCGCCGGGCTCGACGACGCAGAGGTCAGTGCGTACGACCTCGCCGCGGATCCCGGCGAGCAGCAACCCGCGTCCGGCGGACCCGATTGGGCGTCGGAGCTCGAGATGCAGCTGTCGCAGTGGCTCGCTGCGGGCGGGGCGCTGACCGCTGTCGAGGAGCCCGAGCCCGCCCGCGACGAGGAACTCGAGCGCCAGTTGAGAGCGCTCGGCTACGTCGCGGAACCGGACGAGGTGCCGGCGCCGGGCGACCGGGCTCCGTGATCGGTAGCCTCGGCCCTGCGTGAGTGATCCCGGAATCATCGCCGTCACCGGACTCGGGACCTTTCTGGGCCAGCGCCTGCAGCGGCGGCTGGTCGAGCGCCGAAGTCGGCGCCCGCTGGTCGCGTCGATGAACTCGAGACGATCGGCACGCTGCATCTGCTGAACGCTTGTGCGGCGGGAGGTGTGCGGCGCCTGGTCGTCGCGAGTACGACGCGGGTCTACGGGCCGCACCCCGACAATCCGAACTTTCTGACCGAGGACGAGATCTTGATCTCGCGCAAGACCGAAGAGCTTCGCGGTCAGATCCAGCAGATGGTGGACGGCGACCGCCGCGCACGGCGAGTGTTCTCGTAGTGGCCGAGAAACAGCGGGCCTTCGCCTAACAGAGTCTCTTCAGAAACCTGCTAACGAACGCAGGTCCCGTACGGGCTCTTTGCGGATTTTTGGCAGCTCGAGCGCGGGCCACAATCGGCGTTGTGTCGGCACGTACTTCCGAGTGTCTTGTTTCGATCCCTCGGGTCGTGCGCAGGCTTTCGGTTGCCAACGTTTCCGGGCGCGACGCCGCCTACGCAGACTCCGTAGAGCGAGTTGCCTTTCTTCTGGCACTTGCCGCCGGCACTGCAGTCCGCAGCAGACTGACATGCGCTCGCTGCGCCCGCGATGCCGAGACTGAGTAGGAGCGCCGCGAAGAAGAGTAAAATTCGTGTCATCCGGCCGGGTCTTCTCATTGCTCTCCGTGGGCGGGTGATTCGCTGCGCGGAGTCGGATGAAACCAAGACTCAGCCCAGGGCTCGATGTTTCGAGTATGACATATGGGGCGCTCGAGAACGGGCCGAGGATGGCGCGTCCGGCCGGCCCTACGCAGACCCCGTCGTGACGTAGTCGATCGCCCGTTCCACGCAGGACGCGAGTGACTGGCCGGTGTCTAGCGTCAGATAGGCGTCGTTCGGTCGCTTCATCGTATGCGCCCATTCGGCGATGAGGTCGCGCGCCAGGACGGGCTCTGCTCCTGCATGGCGAAAGGACTGATCCAGATGCTGGATCTGACTGGGCTTCGGGGTCCGTGCGAGGAGTCGCTGATTCAGCACTTCGAGGTTTGGCTGCTGACACTCGATGTAGCGGTACTCCGCGGCGTGCCTTTTGGCCGTCTCCATGCCGGTGTCCAGCAGTTCGTCGTACAAGCAAGGACTGTCGAAGATCACGGAGCGCCGCTGAGAGAGGATGCTGTCCGAGAGCGCGCGCAATACTTCGTAGGATGCGCGGCCTGCATCCGCTTCGGCGATGCGCGCCGTGAGCAGTGCGCTCTTGGTGACGTCGTGATCGACGATGACGGCGTCCAGCGCTCCGGACAGCGCGCGAGCGATCGTGGACTTCCCGCTCCCGGGCACGCCCGACATCTGCACGAAGTAGAGCGCCATCGCGTGGCTTCGGCCGCGCTAGCGACCCACCAGGCCCCCGACGCCATTCGTCACGTCTCGTTCGAACGCGGCGTCCGTGGTGTAGAGGTAGCCGGCGCCGCCGCGAGCGGCCCATGCGTTGAGGTTCGACTGCTTGTTGTCGATCAAGAGCGATTGCGCGGGAGCCCAGTCGCCGACCATGCGGTCGAGGGCGAGCTGGCAGAGCTCGCCTTTGTCGTCGGTGCCCTCCTGCCAGGAGCTCACGATCACTTCGACGGGTTCGTCGAGTCGGTGGCGCGGGACGATCGTGTCCGTCCACAAGTCGGGGTTCACCGTGACGATCGCCTGCGGATGGTGTTGCGCGCGGAAGTAGGCGTACGTGAATTCGAAGAACTCGATGTGGTCGCAGCGCTCGCGCATGTGAGAGACGATCTCAGCCGGGGGGAGCGAGATGTGCTTCGAGGCTTCGCGCGCGAACGCGGCGGTGTCCATCTCTCCGGTGTTCCAGCCGCCCGCCCAGCCGTCGTCGAACGTCCGGTAGACCGCTTCCCACTCGGGCCCGCTGGACCAGATGAATGTTTCCCGGCACAGGGTGTCACCGAAGTCCCAAAGGAGGCACTCGATGGTCATCGGCCGAACCGGACTTGCTAGTCGGACTCTTTCGAGTCGGACCGAACGTCGGCCGCTGCCGCTGCCGCCGCCGCCGCCGCGGGCGCCTTCGGGGCTTTGGCCTTCGGGCGCAGCTTGCCGCCGTCTACTTTGCCGCGGTCGATTTTGCCGCCATCCACTTTGCCGCCGGCGCCCTTGTCGAGTAGATCGGTCAGCTGCTCGAGTCGCTCAGAGAGTTCCTGAACGTCGGAGCGGCGGGGGAGGTCGAGCGCCTTGAAGACACGTTCGAGGGTCCCCTGGACGAGTTTGTCGAGGTCGGGCGGTGAGAAGGCGATCCAGTCGCTGTGTTTGCCGTCTTCGCTGGTTTCGCCGCGTTCCTGTCCGCGGAGGATGCTGCGCATGTTCCGCTGCATCTCGTCCAGGCGTCCGCTGGCGTCGTCGACTCCCTTGCTGAACGCGTCGTAGAGCGCGTCGCCGCCCTTCTGGAAGAGCCCGGACAGAACGCTTCCGGGGACCGCGCGATTGGATCGCTCGGTGTCCACCAGGATCTGCGAGAGGGTGATCGACGTGATGTCTTCACCGGACTCGTTGTCGATCACGCGGACGTCTTCGCCGCTTTCGAGGAGATCGGCGATCCCCTTGAGAGTGATGTAGCGACTCGTCTTGGTGTTGTAGAGCTTGCGGTTGGCGTACCGCTTGATGAGGACGGCCATGCGCTCCGGCCCGTTTGGGCGCCCGTTGGCGCGGGGGCGCGGACCCTAGCGGAAGGCCTTGGGGGCGTCATCCCTCGACCGGGATGCGATGGATCTGTGCCGAGCGGGGAGCCTGCTTGGGCGTGGGAGTGGGGGCCGGTACGGCCACCTCCGGTGCCTCGGCAGACGGTTCACGCGGAGAGTCTGCCGCCGCCGGTGATCCCGCGGGCGTCCGCACGCCTAGCTCCCAGAGCAGCTCCCGCAGCCCGAGGAACGCTCGCAACACGGCTCGCGCTTCTTCGTCTTCCGCGCCGCGGGTTTCCCAGCGCCGGATCTCGGTCTCGAGTGCTTCCGCGAGCGCGATCACCACACCGGTGCTGGCTTGCCCGCCCTCGAGCCACCGATGCAGATCATCGAGTGAACCGCGCACGCTCTGCAGCGCCGGGATGTTTCCGCTGGTGCTTCCGGTGGCGCCGAGTGCGGCTGCATCCAGGAGCGCGCGAACAGCGGCGGTCGCTTCTGTAGCCGCCGCGCGGCTGTGCTGGCGGGCCCTTTCGAGGGCTTCGGCGACGCTGGTGGGTTCGGTCACGATCGGCATCTCCTCGCCTGGGACCCGAAACCGGCCGGTCTCGAATTCAGGATTCCTGCACTTCCGTCTGCATCAGAAGGTCCGCCATCACGGCGAGCGCGTCCAGATCCGAAATGTCCCGATCGAACTCGAGGATCTTTCGGAGAAACGCGCCCGCTTGCTCGGCGCGCTGGGTGAGGGTCGCGGAGGATTCTGCGTCTCGGCGGACGCCCTCTGAGAACCGGCGTGCAAGGTCCACGGCCGCGTCTGCGGCCTCCGTGGCTCGGGGGGCAGCGCGGAGCGCCTCTGCCAGCGCCGGCCGGCCGGGGCCAGCGAGCAACTCGAGGTCGGGAGCGCGCCCCGGCCAGAGGAGCACACGGTTGAGAATCACGCCGTCGAGGCGTGCTCCCGTGGCATCGAGTCGGCGCAGAAGATCTGCCGCTTGTGCCGCCGCTTCCCTGCCGGGTCCTGCCGCAAGGACGAATCCCGTCTCCGGTCCGAACAGGAGCGACTGCACCTCTCTCGCGCGTGCCTGGAAACCCTCGGACATCCCCTCGAACGCCAGCAGGAACTCCGAGATGTCTTCGAGAAAACCCACGCCCGAGACGCGTTCGATCGTCTGCAGCACGCGCGCCGCACCGCGCTGGAACCAGCGGAAGCCGGTGCGTCCCGCCGCGAATGCCGGGTGCAACAGCAACTGGACGACCGAGCTGTCGAGGAACGCCATCAAGCGCGCGGGCGCTTCGAGGAAGTCGAGGGCGTGCTGTGACGGAGGGGTGTCGAGGATGATCAGGTCGAACGCATCGGACTGCGAGAGTTCGAAGACCTTCTCCATCGCCGAGTATTCGGCGCTTCCCGCGAGCGCATCGGAGACGTGCTCGTAGATCGGGTTCTCGAGAATGCGCTGGCGCTCGGCCTCGGTCTTGGCGAACCGCTCGACGAGCCCGTCGAACGTACTCTTCATGTCGAGCATCATGGCCGACAGCTCTCCGGAGCCGGCGACTCCGGCGCGCGCCAGGACGTCGCGCGGGAGCGCCGTCGGCTCTGCACCGAGACGTTCGAGGCCGAGTGCGTCGGCGAGCCGCTTCGCCGGGTCGATCGTCAAGACGAGCGTCCGGCGACCGAGGCGGGCCGCGGCGACCCCGAGAGCCGCAGAGGTCGTCGTCTTGCCGACCCCGCCGCACCCGACACACACGACGACGCGGCGTGTGCGGAGCATCTGCTCGACTCCGGAGTTCATGTGGCCGGGCCCTCCCCCGGAACGAGGGCCTGAGCCAGACGTTCGATGTCCTCGCGGGTTTCGACGCCACCCGGGAGGAGCGGAAGCGGAACCGTGGGGAGCTGGGTCCAGGCTCCGACGCGTTCGAAGTATTCGGCGGCCAGCGCGTAGCGTTCCCCGTAGTGGCGAGCGCAGCGGGCGAGGACTCCGGGGTCCGGGAGTCCTGGGATGTTCGCCTTCTCCGGGATGGCGGCGAGTCGCTCGTCCAGCGTTTCGAGGCCCACCGGAAACGGCGGGGCGGGCATCGCGTTGACGACGACCCGGTCGACCGGAACCCCGATCTCGTCGCGAACGCGAGCGACCAGCTCAGCGGTCTCCCGCGCCGGAAGCTCTTCCGGGAGCGCGACCGGGAGGAGCAGCGTGGCGTCGGGATCGCGCAGCATGGCCTCTACGCGCTCTGCGTTGCGCCGAAGCGGACCGGCCCGAACCGCCGCCGCGACCACGCGGGGGACGTCGAGCAGGGTCAGGCCGTGCCCGGTCGCCGGGGCATCGACGATGATGAGATCGTAGAGCGGGCCGCCGGTCGGGTGGGTCTGCTGCTCGAGGTGCCACACCGTGCCCAGCGTGATGAGCTCGCGCCAGCCCGGCGCCGCGTCGAGGAGTTCGCGGAAGCCCTTGTTTCTGAGCACACCGCGGACGAGGCGCCGCAGTCCGAGCTGGAGGCCGAGGTATTCGGCGAGCGCCTCGTACGCGTCTAGCCGCATGGCGCGCAGCCCAGGCTGGAGATCGCACCCGGTGTAGCCGGCAGTCTGGTTCGAGCCGAGGAGGCGCGGGAGGACCTCGTCGCGGCCCGTCTCGATCAGCAACACCCGGCGCCCGGTTCGGGCGGCGGCCAGGCCAAGGGCCGCGGTCACGCTCGACTTGCCGGTGCCGCCCTTGCCGGTCACGACGACGAGGCGGCGGCGGGTGAGGGAGGGGAGCGGCGGCAACGACAAAGGGGGCGTTTTCCCACACTTCTCGCCTCAGCTTCGGGGCCGGGCGGGTCGACACCTCTCGACCGGGGCCCTGTTCCAGAGTGGCTCAAGCGCACCCGGAGCGTGTCCGAAACACCCGAAGGCGGGCGGAGTTCGCTCCCAACCTAGCGTACGAGAGAGGGTCGGCCGGACGTGGTCATCGCCTGCGAGCACTGCAACACCCGATTCCAGCTGGACGACGCTCGAGTTCCCGAAACCGGGGTTCGGGTGCGCTGTTCCCGGTGCAAGCACTCGTTCTTCGTGGCTCCGGCCGGCGGAGACGACGAGGCGCTCCACGCGGTCGCGGCAGAGGCCGCAGTGTCGGCGGCCCCCTCCCTCCCGACCCCGACCGAAGATTTGCCCCCGCCCCCCGCGGAGGCCGGGGTGCCCCCGGAGTCCCCCTCCCGCTCTGGCGGGGATGTCGAAGAGGACTGGCAGTTCAACCTCCCCGGCGACCAGGAACTGGTGGAGCAGAGTGCCGCGGGCTTCGCCGCGTCGGCTTCTTCCGGACTGGCGGCCCCATCGGAACCGGCCGCAGGGCAAGGGGGTGAACCGACTCCGTCCCCGAATGCTCCGCTCCCCAACTCTGCATTCGAGTCCAGCGCCGGCGCTGCGTCGAACGGATTCAGCGACGACGAGTCGGGCAGTCTTGGGCTGGGTGATTCGGCCAGCGACGGAACGCAGGACGGCTCCGACCTGCGGGATCAACTCTTTGGCGACGACGAGGAGAGCCCGATCCCCGAAGACTCCCCGTCCGCCGCGGAATCAGAACCGGAACAGGAACAGGAACCGGATGCAGGCGGAGGGGAAGAGCAGTTCTTCGGCCACTCCGACCAGCATCTCGGTGACGACCCGGATGATCGCGAGACAGCCGAGGAGGAGGTGGCCCGGGTGGAGGTGGCCCGGGGGGAGACGGCCCGGGGGGAGACGGCGCCTGGACAGGCAGCGGCTCCCGAAGAATCCGCCCTCGACGACCTCGGGAGCCCGGAAGAGTGGGATTTTCTGGGCGACACCCCACGACCTGTCGAAGCCCCGTCCACTTCGATCGGGCAGATGACCGCTTCAGAGCAAGAGGCCGCAGAGCCCGAGCCTGCGGCCGTCTATCGGGCTCCGCAGGAGGCTCCGCGCTGGGCGCCGTGGCTGGATGCAGCGGGTTGGTTGGCTTGCGGGGTGCTGCTCCTCGCGGGAGTGATCGGTGCTTGGGGCGCGTCGCCCGGTGCCGCCTTTCGCAGCGCGCCCGCCGCAGAGATCGGATCGCTTCGTGTGCAAGACCTGCGGGCGGTCGTCGTCGAGAACGTGCATGCGGGGCCCGTCTGGGTCTTCCGCGGAACGCTCGTGAACCCCGGCGACGAGGCGGCCCGAGCCGAGGTCGTCCCGCAGCTCACGTTGCTCGATACCGACGGCGAGGTCGTCGGGAAGGCCTGGTTTGGACGCTCGCCGACCGGCGAAGCGTTGCGCGAGCGGAAGCCGACCGAGGTCGCTCCGCTGGGTCGCGCGGCGTCAAGCGAGTGGAGCCGTCGCTCGCTGGCTGCCGGCGACTCGATCGAGCTGACGGCGGTCGTCGAGCGGATGCCGGCGGGTGCGGTCTCATGGCAGGTGGACGCGGTGGCGGCCGCGCGTTGAAGAGTGGGCGTCGAGCTGCGACTAGGAGCGCGACTCTTCCGTCACTTCTTTCTTTTCCGGCGTGACGTCGATCTCGTCCTTACCGGTCACGCCCACCTTGAAGTTCTTGATCGCCTTGCCGAGTCCTGACCCGATCTCCGGGAGCCGTCGCGCTCCGAAGATCAGCACGACGATTCCGAGGATCACCAGAAGCTCGGGGACTCCGAGTCCAAACATGTCGTCTCCCTCGCTCTCGAATTGGACAATGCCCCCCGGAGGGGACGCGGTCAACCCGGTCTCCGTTGGGAACTTCGGCCGTTAGACTCCGCGCCATGAGCATCTTCAAGGCCTACGACATTCGAGGGGTCGTCCCTGAGCAGCTTCGTGCGGAGGATGCGCATCGCATCGGCGGCGCGGTCGCACGTCACCTCGGCGGACCCGTTCTCGCGGTCGGAAGAGACGCCCGGGCGACCTCCCCAGAGCTGGGGGATGCGCTGGTGCGGGGAATCACCGAAGCGGGCGTAGATGTGGTGGATCTCGGGCTCGTGGCGACCCCCATGCTCTATTTCGGGGTCGACCGCCTCGAGACCGCCGGCGGGGTGATGGTGACTGCGTCTCACAACCCCGCGCAGTACAACGGTTTCAAAGTTTGTGGGCCGAACGCCGTGCCGGTCGGCGAGGCCTCTGGGCTCCGCGAGATCGAGAAGCTCGCGGCGGAGCCACCCGTCCCCGCTGAGCGTGTGGGGCAGGTACGAAACGAAGACGTGACGGAGCCGTATGTCGAGCGGATGCTCGGGTTCCTCGAGGGCACGCCGGACGCACGCGTCGCGCTCGACTGTGGCAACGGGATGGCGGGGGTCAGCGTCGCGCCATTGCTCGAGCGCTTGCCGATCACGGCCGAGCGACTCTACTTCGAGCCCGACTGCACGTTCCCCAACCATCCTGCCGATCCGCTAGAGGTCGAGAACCTCGCCGACGTGGTCGACGCGGTGCGGCGGACGGGCGCCGATTTCGGGGTCGCGTTCGATGGCGATGGCGATCGCGCGGTCTTTGTCGACGAGAACGCCGAGCCGGTGTCCTCCGACCTCATTACGGCACTCTTGTCGCGGTCGATCCTGCAGAGCCAACCCGGCGGCCGGATCTTGTTCGACTTGCGCTCGAGTCGCGCGACCGCCGAGGAGATCGCTGCAGCGGGCGGCGTTCCGGAAATGTGTCGAGTGGGACACTCGTTCATCAAGGCGCAGATGCGGGAATCGGGAGCGGTGTTCGCGGGCGAACTGTCCGGACACTTCTACTTCCGGTTCTCGGACACGCTCGTTGCCGACGACGCCACGGCCGCGTTCGTCGCGATGCTCGAACTGCTGCGGCGGGAACGTCGAACGCTCTCGGAACTCGTCGCGCCGCTCCGTCGCTACTCTGGAAGCGGCGAGATCAACCGGCGGATCCCCGACCCGAAGGCTTTTCTCCAGGAAATCGAGGCCGAGCACTCGGGCGCCGAGATTTCTCATCTCGACGGCCTTCTCGTGCGCTACCCCGACTGGTGGTTCAACCTGCGCGCGTCGAACACCGAGCCCGTCGTCCGCCTCAATCTCGAAGCCGATGACCTGTCGCAGATGTCGCGCGAACGCGACAAGTTGGTCGCACGGATGGATGCGGCGGGCGCGGCTGCCGGCTGAGGCTGCCGTGGAGAGCTGCTAGGAAGCGGCCGGTTCGGACCCTTCTCGGGCGAGTTCGCTCTCGATCAGCTGGACGAAGTCGTCGAGTGAGCGGGCTCCGGAGAGCGGGATTCCGTTGACGAAGAAGGCCGGCGTGCCGTTGACGCCGGCGGCCTGGCCATCATCGAGGTCGAGTTGCACGCGCGCCTGGAAGCGGCGCTCCGTGACACATGCGGCGAAGGCATCCGCGTCGAGTTCCAGCGAGCCGGCCATCTCGGTGAGTTTGTCGGGGCCGAGGTCGGGAGTGGCTTCCCAGACGAGGCTGTGGAACTCCCAGAACTTCCCCTGCTCCTCGGCGCACGCGGCGGCTTCCGCTGCCGGTCGGGCCAGCGGGTGGATGCTGTCGAGCGGGAAGTGCCGATACACGATCCGCACCTGATCGGGATATCGCAGCGCGACCTGCTGGAGCGCCGGCTCGGCCCTCTTGCAGAAGGGGCACTGGTAGTCGCTGAACTCGACGATCGTGACCGGCGCGTTCTCGGGTCCTATGGCGGGGCCGTTCGCAGTGACGTCGATGCGCGGCGGCTCGAGTGACACCTTTACGCCGGCGGCTTCGCGGAGCGAAACAAGCAGGGCCGCTCGACTCGCGGCGCCGCGCTGCTGCTCGAGACGAGCACGGATCTGGTCTGCGACATCATCGAATGCGACGTCCTGGAGGCGATCCTTCACCTCGTCGTAGAACGCGCGAACGTCGGCGAATTCCACCGGCCCGGCCTGTTCTGCTTCGGCGGCGAGCATCTCTTCGACCTCGACCCCACGCGTCTTGGCCTCGGCGGAGAGAAGTCGCTCATTGATCATCAGGCCGAGCGCGCCGCTCCGAAGCTCGTACGTGGCGGCCGCGTCGCCGCCCTGGGTGGCTTCGGTGAAGAGGTTCTCGCGGATCTGCTCATCGAGCTCGGGGACCGTGATGCGCGTGTCGCCGAACTCGGCCGCGGTTTCGCCCGCGCCGGAGCCCGAAGGGGACGCGCCGTCCGGCGGGGTGCAGGCCACAGCCGCGAGGAGCGCAATGAGAAGGGCGGTGCACTGAATGCGTCCGCAGCTCGGGAGCGTCATGAGGGGTCTCCGGTTGCCGGGGTGGGGCAGGGCGAGCGGGTCCGGCCAGGTCGCGGCATCGTTAGCATACGGATTCGAGGGAGGCCCGGTGGCGACGCCCGAACGAGATTCACAGGAGCGAGAAGGGGGCGAGCCGCCGCTAGAGCCGCTCGCGGTGGTCGGGGCGGCTGCGAGCAGCTTCGCCCTCCCGGTCGAAGGCGCCCGTCTGCTCCTCCGGGAGCCCCAGCTGCGCCGGGTTGCCGTGGTTCCGGTCGCGCTGGCCGCAGTCGCGCTGATCGGTGCGGTCGCGGCGTTTGCGTCGTTCGCGCCCGAGGTGAGTCGCTGGATTGCGGACTTCCTGCCCCAATTCGAGCCGGGGGCGTGGTTCACGTGGATCTGGGTGGGGCCGGGCAAGGTGCTCACCTGGGTTCTCGGCAAGGTCTTGTTCGTCGCCGCTGGCGGGTTATGCGCGGTGGCCGCGCTGCTCGTCGCGAATGTCGCCGCCGCGCCCTTTCATGAGGTGCTCTCCCAGCGGGTCGAGCGTCTCGCGACCGGGAGTGTGCGAGACGACACCTCAGAGGGGGTCGCGGGATTGGCGCGCGAGGGCGTGCGGGCGGTCGGTGAGGAGCTGCGTCGGCTGCTGTTTTTCGTGGCCGTATGGGGGGTGCTCACCGGGCTCGGCATCGTGGTACCCGGGGGACAACTCGTCGCGCCGCTGGCGATCACCTTGTTCACGACTCTGTTTCTCCCGCTCGACTATGCGAGTTACGTCCTCGATCGCCGGCGGGTTCCGTTCGCCGGCAAGCGGCGTTGGCTGCGGCGTCACCTGGGTTCGGCGCTCGGATTCGGCGGGGCGGCGCTTCTGCTCTGCGCGATTCCCGGTGTGAACATCCTGGCGATGCCGGTCCTCGTGGTATCCGGCACGCTGCTGGCGCTGCGGCATCCAGACTACTGACGCTGCCAGACCCCGCACCACGGAGGCTGCGGTAAGGGACTCCTGAGGCCGCGGCATCCGGACTACTGACGCTGTCATACCCCGCACCACGGAGGCTGCGGTGCGGGACTCCTGAGGCCGCGTCATCCAGACTACTGACGCTGCCAACCGGACTACTGAGGCGGCGCGAGTCCGAGGGCGGGAGCGAGGCAGGCCCAGGCCTGATCCCGAGCCGCTGCCGAGATTTCCTCGCCTGCGAGCGCTAGGACCGAGACGTTCTCGCTTGACGGCCGCGGCGTGTCTGCAGAAAGACCGGCGAGGACTGTCGCACGGAGGTCGGTTTGCTCCTCGGGCATGCGGACTCCGAGTTCGGCCCCGAGACCGAAGCCTGCGAGCGCCAAGCGAGCCCCGTCGATGTCGGTTCGCTCGGCGAGGATCGTCAGCGCGCGCCGCAAATCCGTCGTGGCCTGCTGGACTACGTGCAGTGAGAGGTCGGCGTCGAGGGCGTCGGCCGCATGCGATGCTGCCCCCTGCTTCCCGACCGCTCTGAGTGCGCGCTCGCCGAGTTTGCCGCTCGCTCGCGCGCCGTGGAGTGGCAGATCGATCGCCGCAACGGCCGCACCCGCGCCGGTCCAAGCGAGCGCGAGCGCCTCGACGCCAGGTGTGTCCTTCGAGCCGTCTCGCGGATGCGCGACGAGCACCAGGGGCGCGGGACCCGGGAGACTCGGCCGCCACAGGATTCCGCGGACGCGATCGCCTGCGCTCGAGTACTCGAACGACAGCGTGGGCGCGCCGGAACCATCGGGTTCCGGTCCGTAAAAGACGGAAAGGGGCTCGCTCGAGTCCTGGGCAGAGGCCGTCGGCATGGCGTCAGGGTAGCCGTGCCAGCGGGCGTTGCCGTCTCCGAGTGCCTCTCAGCGTGCGAGCAGGAGCTTGCGAGCGCGATAGAGGTGAGACTTGACCGCGTCTTCGCTCTTCCGCGTTTCGATCGCAATGTCGTGGATCGAACGGTTCTCCAGGTGGTGCAACTGGAACAGGGTCCATTGATCTCGGTTGAGATCATCGCGGACCGCCGATTCCATCCGGTCGAGCCTCTCGCTCGCTTCGTACGCCTCGTGCGGATCGGGCTCCCGGGCGGACATTGCGCCGAACGGGCTCACGTTCTCCGGGTCATCGTTTCCGAGCGGCACCATTTCGTGGCGCTTCCGCTTGAAGCGGGAAGCGAGGGTGCGGCGTGCCACCCCGAAGAGCCACGCGGCGAACGGAGCGTCGCCCCGGTAGGTGTGGATCGATGAGAAGAGGTTGATGAACACCTCTTGCGTCGTCTCGTCCGCGTCGGCCTGATTCGACATCCGTCGGCCGATGAATCCGTGGACCCGTAAGAAATACCGGTCGTACAACAGGTCGAACGCTTGTCGATCACCGTCCCGAAGTCGCTCGACCAGAGCTTCGTCGAGTTCGTTCTCAGCCGGATCCGCGTGCGCTGCAGCCATTTTGAGACAGCCTCCCTTTCCCTTCCCCGGTTTCGAGACGCCGCACGAAGGCGACGGTCCTCTCCCCATGTGGGTAGTGACCGGCTCGGGCAGGAAAGTGTCAAAATTTGTCACCCGGGGACGAAGATCGTCACTCGCGGATGGGTCCAAAGCCCCCCGCAGGGGTGATTATCCCCCAAGGGGGCTGTTCCCGGCGGAAATCGGCTCGCGAAGGGCCGCTCGGCGGTCCGGGCCGTGCCCGGGTGGATGCGGCCGGGTGGAAGCGGCGGGCGGGTGCTCAGCGACCTCGGGGAGCGCTGCGCGGCCGGGCGGGGCTGTCCAGGTCGTCGGGATGGAGGCCGGTGCGGAACCCCGAACTCCAGCGAGCCGGCTGGCGCGGTTCCGGATGCATGGGCGGGGGGTCCGGCGGAGGCCGCTCCGGGGCGAAGGAGGCACCCGGTTCGAGTGGGGGTCCGGGCGGAGCTGCGAGCGGGGGTTCGAGCCCGACCACGGTGCCCTCCGCTGTCTCGAGTGCGCGGAGCCGCCCGAGTTCGACCCCAATTTCCGCCGCGGCGGCGAGCGTCGCGGCTTCCCACTCGCCCCCGAGCAGGAGCATCCGCGGCCGGACGTCGGTTCGGAACGGAAGCTGAGGATTCAGCTGCAGCCAGTCGCGGATCCGGGGCGCCAGCCAGGCGCGCTGTGCGAGCAACGAACCGAGCGGGTCGCCGGCGCCATCCGGCGTCGCGATTCCGATGAGGACCGGCGTCCCGGCGGCGTCGCAGGCGACCGCGTCGATCGGGCCGCCGAGTCCCTGGATGTCGCGGACGATCAGACGAAGCGGTTCCGGAGACGCGCCGAGCAGGCCTTCCAGGCACTCGAGGATCTCTGTTCGGCGCAGCTGCGCGACCCTGCCAGCAATGATCGCCGTCACTGTGACGCGACCGGATGGCCCACGGGGACCGAGTCGGTGTGGTCCTCGATCAGCAGGCGAGCCACGTCGGTGAGAGCGCGCGAAGCGAGCGAGTTCGGTTTCGCGGCGGTCACCGGCCGGCGCTCCACGGCGGCGCGGTAGACCTGAAGGTCGTCGAGCAGGAGACCGTAGCTGCGGAGCGGGCGGCCGAGGCTGTTCTCGCATCGCAGCGAGAGTCGCTCGAACGTGCGCTCCGCTTCGTGGATCGAGTCGACGCCGTGAATGGTGACTCCCGGTTCGGCAGCCGGAGCGGCCTCGAAGATGCGCTCGAGGAGCGCCTGTGACGCATACAACGAGCTGGCTTCGGGCGTCGCGAACAAGACGGGATGCTGGAGGAGTGGAGCGCCATCGGGGTCGGGGCGGATCCAGCGGGTCGGGACGAGGGTGGGGGCGAGTGCAGGCCCTCGCCCGCGTGGGCCGCGGCCCAGCTCGCGGGCGTCGTGAGGGAGCGCGCCGAGGTCGCGGGCGTCGCGCGCGAGCGCGCCGAGGTCGTCCGCACCCGAGAAGACGAACTCCGGGCCGACCCCGGCGGCGCTACTCGCGGGCGTCGGTAGACACTCGCGGAGCGGTTGGAGAGTCGGCTCCTCGGGTACGAGCAAAATCGCCCGTCGCTCGGCCCGCGCGATCTCGATCGCGAGGTTCCAGACGAATGCGACAGGGACGACGTCTCGTTCGGCGACCGGAACGGCCAGCGGGACAAGCCCGCGAAACCCGAGCTCCTGCGCCCGCTCGGCGGCATCTGGCCGAGTCGGGTCCACCCGGGTCTCCGGCGTTTCCCGCCCCGGGAGGAAGTAGTCGAGAACGTCCGAGAGCTCGCGCGCCAAATTCTTGGGGTCCTGTTCGTGGGGCCGGCAGCGCCGTCCGCGAGTCCTGCACGCGCGGTACGGAATTTCTCCCGCTCGCCGCCCGGGCCGGAGAGTTCGTCGCTCAGTTCACGACGAGAACGGAGTAGCGGCCCCCCACCGGCCCCGAGACCACTCGGGGATTGTGTGGATCTTCTCGCCATTCGCCATCGACGACATAGCGATATTGGTAGGTCCCGGGCGGCAAGTGCAGGATCTTCGTCCACACCCGCTCGCCGCCGGCGTGAGCTTGGGTCGACTCGACGCCCTTGTCCGGGATCCAGCCGTTGAAGTCACCTGCGATCCCGACCTCCCGTGCGGCGGCGTCCGAGAAATGCACGACGACCTCTCGATCGGCGCGTCCGGCCGGACCTGCCGGCTCTGGGTTCGCCATCGGCCCGGCGGAGATCGGCTGAGTCGCGGCGAACTCCTGAGGACCCGTCGCCGCGAGCTCAACGGCGAGCGCGGTGTGGTCGACCGAGCCGTTCGCACTGCGTGCGATCTGGATGATCGGTTTTCCGCGCCGTGCGGCTTCGCGCAGCTTCACGTTCGAGCGGATCACGGTGTCGAAGCAGAGGTTGCCGAAGCGTGTGCGAATCTCGGCGAGCGTCTCTCGCGCGTAACGGGTTCGCCCGTCGTACAGCGTCGGCAGGAGTCGCACTTCGAGTTCGTGACCGATCCGATCCGTCAAGAGCGCAATCGTCTCGAGCAGCTTCTCGACGCCATGGATTGCGAACGTGCTCGTCTCGAGCGGGACGACGACCTCGGCAGCGGCCCGCAGCGCGTTGAAAGTCAGGATCCCGACGTTCGGTGGGCAGTCGATCAGAGCGAAATCATAGTCCGCTTCGATCTCGCGGAGTGCCTGACCGAGGCGTGCGGTCCGGTCGTCGCTGCGGTCCGCGGCGAGTTTCTGCTCCAGCGCCGACAGCACGATGCCAGACGGTGCGACGGCGAGTCGCTCGTGAACGGGCTGGATCACCGCACCAATCCGCTGCTCGCCTCCCGGCTCCGCGAGCACGTCGTAGAGGTTCTCGTCGAGGTCGTCCGGCGAGATCCCCAGTGCGAGGGTGGCGTGTGCCTGGGGGTCCATGTCGACGACCAGGACCCGCTCGCCGGCCGCTGCGAGGCAACCCGCGAGATTGACCGTGGTGGTCGTCTTCCCGCAGCCGCCTTTTTGATTGACGATCGCGATGGTTCGCATGACTGATTGCCTCCTCGCACCTGTCAGGAGGTGCGCCGCGAGGCCAGCGAATGATTCCGGACTTCGAGTCCGGTCTGGTGCTGCAGCGTCAGGGAGCTGCGGAACTGGCCGCGGGAGACGGTGACGCCGCCCGGTCTCGCATCGCCAACACGACCCCGCCTTCGGCGACGAGTTCGAGTTCTGCGAGTGGCTGTTCCACAGCCGGGAGCATCTTTCTCAGGGTCTCAGCGCTCTTGCGGATCCGCTGGACCGATACGCCGGCGTCGATCAGGCGCTTGGTGGCCTCTAGAGCCACGAAGTCCCGACGGGTGTAGCGGTGGTGTCCCCCCTTGGTCCGTTGGGTGGGGCGAACGAGACCGGTGCGAGCCCAGTAGTGCAGCTGGCGTCGTGTGAGCCCGAGAGCTCGCGCGACGTCGCAAGTACGGAACAGCTCGTTCGACCGATTGGACACGACCCCCCCTGTCGCAATCCGGTGTCCAGTAGAACGCGGTTACGCAGCTCCGTCAAGCACGAACGGCCCGGAGAGGCCGAGGGGAGAGTCCCCCCATGGGGCCCGGATGGTCCGAGAGGGGCACTCCGGGCACCTGCTAGCTTGACGAGGCCATGGCCAAACCCATAGACGACGGCCCCAAGTACGGAGGTCCCAAGACGCTCGTCGAGAAGGACTCGGTCCGCCGGCCCTTCATGCGCGGGATCATGGTGCACTCGCTGATGTCACGGGGGCTGAGCTTCGACGAGGCCTACCGGGTGGCGAGCCATGTGCGCGACAAGATCCGCGCTCGCCCGGTCGTGCCGCGGAATGAGTTGTCCGACCTGATCGCAGAGGTCATCGACACCGCCGATCTCGAGCTGCCGCCCGAGCGCGCTCGTGAGATCGTGGTGACGAGCGGAGACAAGGGAGCGCCCTTCTCGAAGGGCTTTCTCTCCCAATCGCTGCTCGCGGCCGCGCTCGATCCTGCCGAAGCATTCGAACTCGCGCGTGAGATCGAAGAGGAGCTCACGAGACGCGGGGTCGACCGGATCGAGCGAGGCGAGCTGAGACGGATCAGCTACGAGAAGATCCGCGATCGAATCGGCCCCCGGAAAGCGGAGCGCTACCTCGTCTGGCGCGCGTTCCAGGAGCCCGAGCGTCCTGTGATTCTCTTGCTCGGGGGGACGGCCGGAGCCGGCAAGACCTCACTCGCGCAGGAAGTGGCTCACCGGTTGGGGATTCCCGCCGTACTGTCGACGGACCAGATCCGGCAGGTCATGCGGATCATGCTCTCTCCGGAATTGGTGCCGGCGATCCACGCGTCTTCGTACGACGCCTGGCGGGCGCTGCCGGATCTCGCCGAGACGGAAGACCCGGTCGTCGGTGGTTTCAAGACGATGGCGAGTACGGTCGGGGTCGGCGTGCAAGCGATGATCGACCGCGCGATCAACGAGAACACGAGCCTCATCCTCGACGGCGTGTCGCTGGTGCCGGGACTCCTCGATCTCGAGCCGTACAAGGGCCGCGCGCACATCGTTTTCTTGATCGTGGCCGCGCTCGACGCGGAAGCGTTCGCGACCCGCTTCGAGGCGCGCGCTCGGAGCGCGGCCGAGCGTGACGTACACCGTTACATCGAGAATCTCAGCGCCATCCTGGCCGTACAGGAGTACCTGCTCGAGATGGCGGAGCAGCACGACGTACCGATCGTCCACAACGAGTCCTTCGATCGCTCGGTGCTGTCGATCATTCGCCACGTTACCGAGACCCTCCGGGTGGACGGAGGCTTCGACGCTTCCGAGCTGCTCTGAGCGCAGCGCCACCCGAACTCCCTGGGAGATCTCATGAGCCAGCCGCCCCCCCAAGGCACCTTTGGTGAGCTGCGCGCCGCCGGGGTCGTGCAGCGCACGCTCCGAGACGAGTTGCGCGCGAACCTGCTGCGCAAGCTCTCCGCCGAGGAGACGCTGTTCCCCGGCATCCTCGGCTACGACGAGACGGTGATCCCGGCCGTCGAGAACGCGCTCCTCTGCGGACATGATCTGATCTTTCTCGGTGAGCGGGGCCAGGCGAAGTCTCGGATGATCCGCGCGCTCGTCGAGTTGCTCGACGAGTGGATCCCGGAAGTCGCAGGCAGCGAAATCCACGACGATCCGTTCGCGCCGGTCTCGCGCTTCGCTCGGGCGGAGATCGCCGAAAAGGGCGATGCCACGCCGATTGCCTGGGTGCACCGCGATGACCGCTATGTCGAGAAATTGGCGACGCCCGATGTTTCGATCGGCGACCTGATCGGCGACGTCGATCCGATCAAGGTGGCGTCGGGTCGGTCGCTGTCCGACGAGCTGACGATTCACTTCGGCCTGTTGCCGCGCACCCACCGCGGGATCTTCTGCATCAACGAGCTGCCCGATCTGACGGAGAAGGTGCAAGTGGGACTCTTCAACGTCATGCAGGAGCGCGACGTCCAGGTGAAGGGTTATCGAGTGCGACTGCCGCTCGACGTGCTCGTGGTCGCCAGTGCGAACCCCGAGGACTACACGAGTCGTGGTCGCATCATCACTCCGCTGAAGGACCGCTACGCGGCGCAGATCCGGACGCACTACCCGCGGACGCGTGCCCTCGAACTCGACGTCGTCCGGCAGGAGGCCACCGTCCCTGCGGCGGAAGGGGTCTCGGTCACGGTGCCCGCGTTCATGGAAGAGGTGATCGCGGAACTCACGATGCAGGCGCGCTGTTCACCCGATGTGAATCAATCGTCTGGCGTCTCCGTGCGGATGACGATCGCCAACTACGAGACGCTGGCGGCGAACGCGCTGCGAAGAGCCCTTCGCACGGGAGAGAACGAGGCGATCCCGCGGATCTCGGACCTCGAGGCGCTCGTCACGTCCACGGCCGGGAAGCTCGAGCTCGAATACTCGGGCGAGGAGCACTCGGAAACGGAGATCGTCGAGAACCTGATGCAGCGCGCGGTGCGGGTCGTGTTCGAGGGTTCGATCGGACTCGAGGGCGTGGCGCCGGTGCTCGAAGCCTTCCAGGAAGGCTGGGCTGTCGAGGTGTCGGCGGGGATGGTTTCGGCCGAGTACCTCGAGGGCCTCGATCAGATTCCGGGGCTGCGTGACGCGGCAGCCCGCCTGGCGGGCGGAGATTCTCCCGCGCGACTCGCTGCCGCGATCGAGTTCGTGCTCGAAGGGCTCCATCTGCAGAACGCGCTCAACAAGAGCTCCTCGGACTCCGGAGCGCGCTACACGCGGGCATGAGAGTCCATCGCTACAGCCGCTGGGACGGTTCGCAGGACGAGTTCACGCTCGATGCCCGGCGCGCGCTCGATGCGCTGTCGGACCTTCTGATGGAAGGCCTCGACGTCGACGAGGCCCTCGAGTGGATGCGGCAGCACGGGTTCGAGCTCGGCGGGACCGACATGCGGGTGATGGGCCTGCAGGAGGTCATCCAGGAGCTGCGGCAGGAGATGCAAAATCTCTACGACCGCTACTCGCTCGACTCTTCGACGCAGGAGTTGGCGCAGCGCCTCGAAGAGCTGCTCGATCGCGAACAGGGAGCGCTGCGCGCGGAGCACGGGCTCGAGTCGCAGCGCATGAACGATTTTCTCGAGCGCCGGCACTCCGAGGCGAACAGCTTGTCCGAGGCAATCGAAGAGTTCCGCGATCACGAGTTCGAGGACGAGGGAGCGGGAGAAGAGTTCAAAGCGCTTCTCGACGAACTCGACCGGTTGCGGCAGCTCGAGGAGTTCCGGAAGGAGCAGGGCGACCGGTTTCGCGGTGCAGAGGCGGCGGACTACGAGAAAGCGCACGAGATTCGAGAGCGCCTGGAGGCGCTCCAGCAGCTCGCGCAGAATCTCGCCGAAGGAAACTTCGAGGGGGCTTCGCCCGAAGAACTCGCGAAGCTGCTGTCCGAGGGAGCGCTCGGGTCGCTGATCATGATCCGCGACCTCGAGGAGACGATGCGCGAGGCCGGTTTCTTGCGCCCCGGTGGAGACGGCAGCGAGTTGACTCCCCGGGCCATCCGGCGGATCGGGGCGCAGGCGCTCGCCGCGGTGTACTCGTCGCTGCGAAAGGGGCGGCCCGGTTCGCACGACACGGTGGCTCGCGGCATTGCGCAGCCGCGTCCCGATGAGACCCGCCCGTTCGAGTACGGAGATTCGCTCGACCTCGATGTCGTAAAGACGTTGCTCGGGGCCGTGACGCGCCGGACACGCGAGGGCGCCGCACCGGGCGGGCGGATCCCGCTCGAAGTCGGTGACTTCCAGGTCCGGGAGTGCGACTTCAGCACGCAGGTGACGACCGTCTTGCTGCTCGACATGAGCTGGTCGATGTCCTGGGCGGGTCGCTTCCCTGCCGCCAAGCGGGTCGCGCTCGCCATGGACCACCTGATTCGCACGCGCTTTCCGCGAGACGACTTCTTCGTCGTGGGTTTCTCGACGAGAGCGAAGGAGCTGAAGGTGGCGGACCTCCCACTCGCGACTTGGGACATGGGCGATCCGTTCACCAACTTGCAAGACGGGCTTCTGGTCGCCGAACGACTGATCCAGCGTCATCCGAGTCAGTCGCCGCAGATCCTGGTCATCACCGACGGCCAACCCACGGCCTACTTCACTGGCCGCGAGCTCCACGTCGAGTGGCCGATGGGCTTCGGTGGGGTCTCGCCCCACGCGGTTGCAGAGACGCTGAAAACCGTTCGACGGGTGACCCGAAAGGGGGTCACGATCAACACCTTCATGCTGGACGATGCTCCCGAGCTCGTGGGGTTCGTCGAGCGGATGACCGAGATCAATCGAGGGCGCGCCTTCTTCACTTCGCCCGGCCAGCTCGGCTCGTTCTTGACGGTGGACTTCGTCGACCGAAGGCGAACGATTCGCCGCTGATGCCTCCCTCCGTCCCTATCAGCACCGGGCGGATGCGCCGGCCGAGGACCGGAGCGGATGCGCCGGCCGGTTTCCAGCAGGAGCGCGGATCGCTGATGCCTCGCTCTGTTTCCACTAGGATCCCGGGCCGCTGATGTCTGCCCCCATCCTCCTCCGGAATCTCGCCTCCAACGTCGCGGACTCGGCCCGCCGGCTGCGGGGCGCTCTCGCACTCCCCAAGGGCGGAGGCTTCTGGGTCCGATTGCGGGTCGAGGCACCCTTTTCCGAATTGCCGGGTGGGCTGACCTTGCCGGGTGCGCCGCCGCTGCCCCCGCTTCTCGTGACGGTCCTCGAGGCCCTCGACGTCGCGGCGCGCGATCCGCGGGTGCACGGAGTGTTCGTCCGGATCGCCGGTTCGCCCGGCGGCTTCGCCGCCACGGAGACCCTGCGCCGCTCGCTGCGTGCGGTGCGCGACGCTGGCAAGCCGGTGGTCGTGTACGCCGATCGGCTCGGGGCGGAAGAACTGCTGCTGGCGAGCGTGGCGACGCGGATCGTGATGCCCGAAGCGGGAAGCGTGTTCCTGGTCGGGCTGCGCGCCGAGAGCTTCTTCTGGAAGGGTCTACTCGATCGCTTCGGCGTTCGCCCGGACGTCGTCCGTGTCGGAGACTTCAAGAGCGCGGCGGAGTCGTTCACCCGCACATCGATGTCGGACGCTCAGCGCGAGCAGCTCGAGGTCTTGCTGGACGACCAGTTCACCGTGCTCGTGGAAGGTCTGGCCGAGGCTCGCGACCTCTCGGAAGCCGATGTGCGCGCACTGATCGACCGGGGTCCGTACGGTGCCGATGCGGCACGCGAGGCGGGGCTGATCACCGACTGCCTGTTCCCGGATCAACTCGAAGCGTTGCTCGCAGATCTCAGCGGGCTGCCCGCCCCGGGGCCCGGGGGCGAGAACCCGGTGCCGTCGGTGGACGTCGCGGGGTATCACGCGAATCGGGCCGGACTCGGCGGGTGGGCGCCGCTGCTCCGGGAGCGTCCGCGAATCGCTTATCTCGTCGCGGCCGGAACGATCCGGTCGGGTTCGGGCTCGCGCGGGGTCTGCTCGGACGCCTATCGCCGACTGCTTCATCGCCTGCAGCTCGACGACCGGATTCGCGGAGTCGTCCTCCGCATCGACAGTCCGGGCGGAGACGCGCTCGCCTCGGATCTGATCTGGCGGAGTGTCGAGCAGCTCAATGCCGAGAAACCCGTCGTGGTCTCGATGGGCGCGGTGGCGGCCTCTGGGGGCTACTACATCGCGGCGGCGGCGGACGCGATCGTCGCCGAGCGCACCACCCTGACGGGCTCGATCGGGGTCGTCGGGGGCAAGGTCGACCTCTCGGGGCTCGCCGAGAACGCCGGCGTCGGACACGAGGCGATCGACCGCGGCGAGCGCGCCGGGTTGCTCTCGCCAGTCCGCGCCTTCTCTCCCGATGAACGCGCCGTGCTGCGCGATGAGATGCGTTCGATGTACGACCGATTCCTCGGCCGCGTGGCCGAGGGCCGGGAACTCGAGGTGGAACGGGTGCGCAAGCTCGCGAGCGGCCGGGTCTGGAGCGGCGTCCAGGCGCGGGAGCACGAGCTCGTCGATCTGCTCGGTGGCCCGCTCGAAGCGGTAGCCGAGGTGAAGCGCCGCGCCGGGTTGATGCCGTCAGATCCGTGCGAGCTCGAACTCCATCCGCGCCGCCCGCGGCTCGGCAGTCTGCTCCGAGGGTTGGGCGGCGGCTGGGGAGCGGGGGAACTCGCGTGACGCGCTCCCTCAAGGTCATCCCGGGGCCGGACCGCCGTACGAGCCTCGAGTGCCTGCAAGACGAGGGAATCGCCGCAGTCTTCGCCGGAGACGTGGAGAAGCCGGAACCGCTCGTGGTCGAACTCGGCTTTGGTCGTGGCGAGTTCTTGTTGGACCTCGCGGCCGAGGAGCCCGACGTGGCGTTCCTCGGAGTCGACTATTCCCACAAACGGGTCTGGAAGCTGGCCCGGCGTCTGGCGGCGACCCCTCTGCAGAATGTGCGCGCGCTCGAAGCGCGAGCGGAGGACGTCGTGGCCGCACTCCCGGCCGCTTCGGTGCGGACGTTCGTCGTGAATTTCCCCGATCCCTGGCCCAAGTTTCGACACCAGCGTCGGCGGATGCTGCAGGCTCCGTTCGTCGCCGAACTCGCAGCCCGGCTCGTGCCGGACGGGATTCTCGAGGTGGCGACGGATCACGAGGGCTACGCGCTGCAGATCGACAAAGTGCTGTCTGCGGAATCCGGGCTCGTGAACGTGCTCGATGCGCCCTACCGGCGCGAGGTACCGGGCCGCCGGGTGACGGCCTACGAGGCTGCCTGGCGCGCGGAAGGGCGCAACCTCCACTTCTGGACGTACCGCCGGGTGGCGGGATGACCGACGAGCGACGTCCCCTCAAAAATTATTCCCTGGAGCGGCTGCGAGAACAGCTGACGGCCGACGGGTTGCCGCGCTGGCGCGCAGACCAGATCGTTGGGTGGGTCTACAAGCGGGGCGTCGAAGACCCCGCGGAGATGACGGATCTCGACCTCGCTCTCCGCGAGCAGCTCGCGGAGACCTGGTCATTCGAGGCACTCACCGTCGAATCGGTGGCGCGCTCGACCGATGGCACGACGAAGGGTTTGCTGCGGGCTGCGGACGGCGCGGCGATCGAAGCGGTGGTGATTCCCGAAGAGGAGCGCAACACGCTCTGCGTTTCGACCCAGGTAGGCTGTCCGCTCGCGTGTTCGTTCTGCGCGACCGGCGCGATGGGTTTCACGCGGAATCTCAGCACGGCCGAGATCATCGATCAGGTCTGCCGGATGCGGGCGGTCCTTCCCCCGGGCCGCGAGCTCACGAACGTGGTGTTCATGGGAATGGGGGAGCCGCTCCTCAATCTGCCGGCTGTGCTCGAGGCGGTTCGGTTGCTCGTCGAGCCGCGCGGGTTCGCGTTCGCGCCGCGGCGCGTGACAGTCTCCACCGTAGGAGTCGTCCCCAAGATTGGCGAGCTCCTCGACGGCTTGCCGGGGCCGGTCAATCTCGCGGTGTCGCTCCACGCGGTGACCGATGCTCTGCGCGACGAGCTCGTCCCGATCAATCGCAAGTTCCCGCTCGATCAGCTCCTCGGGACGCTGCGCTCTCTTCCGCACCTCGGTCCCCGGCGCCCGATCTTCTTCGAGTACACGCTGCTCTCCGGGGTAAACGACACGCCGGAGGATGCCCGCGAACTCGTCCGCTTGCTGCGCGGCCTGCCGTACAAGCTGAACCTGATTCCGATGAACCCCCACGAGGACGCTCCGTACGGCGCGCCGACTCGCGAGGCCGTGGACGCGTTCATGGGGGTGCTCTCGGCGGCGCGCGTGACCACGACGCTCCGCCGCAGTCGGGGAGACGATATCGACGCGGCATGCGGACAATTGGCGGCGCGGCCTGCCCGGGCCGCCTCGGCGGAGACGGGGGAAGGGTCAAGCCCGGATGCCCGAACGCCGAAACGCCCCCCTGGGGAGCCATTGGCTTCCGAGGATTCGACAGATGCTCTACGCGATCGGTGACATTCATGGCCGGCTCGACCTGCTCGAAGAGCTGCTGTGCAAGCTGCCCCTTCACACCGAGGACCGGCTGGTCTTTCTGGGGGACTACGTCGACCGAGGCCCAGACTCGTACGGCGTAGTCGAGCGCCTTCTCCGGGTTCGCGACGAGCGGGAATGCGTGTTCCTGCTTGGAAACCACGAGTCGATGTTCCTCGACTTTCTCGCGTGGTCGGGCGACGTCTATTTCGGGGGGGACGCGTTCCTGACCAACGGCGGGGACCGCACACTCGGAAGCTACGGATATTTCGATCTCGAGGATCCGGAGCGCGAGTTCGAGTTGCCCGATGCGCATCGCGACTTCTACGCCGGTCTCCGCCTCCATCATGCAGAAGGCGACTACCTGTTCGTGCACGCGGGACTGAGTGAGCGCGTGTTGCGGGAGAGCGATGTGGCGTATGCGTTGCGCCGCTCACGCCCGGAAGACTTGCTCTGGAACCGTGCGACCGGCGAGCTGCCCCACGAACTCGGTGTGACGATCGTCTACGGGCATACGCCGCGCGCAGACTTCGGCGTCCGCCACAACGAACCGTTCAGCATCGGCATCGACACCGGCGCCGTGTACGGCGGCCCGCTGACCGCGATCCGCCTCCCCGACGAAACGCTCTTCCAGACCGCCCCGAGCACTCGACTGCTCGGATAGTGGCTGGGATCGGGATCAGCCGACGTCGATGCCGGTGATCCGGCGCAGCCGCCAGCGGAGGAGGGCGGTCGTGTGCGGTGATCCCCATGCGGACAGCTCCGCGGGTCGCGCCGCTTTCGTTGCGGTCTGCGCCAGCCGGTCGCCCTGGGCGAGGACTCGCACAGCGCACAGCGCGGTGAAGTAGTGGATCCGCTGTCGCTGGACGCCGCCGGCCAGCAGGTAGAGCCAGCGAACCGGCGCCATGAAGAGCCATACGAAGGGCCGGACCGGAGCCCACAGCCAATCGAATAGCGGGTCCGGAACCGGCAGCGGAAAACGGCTGTAGTGCTGGATGCTCATCCAGCCGAGGTCGAGTTCCCGGTGCCCGAGCGCGGCCTGGGTCCAATCGATCAGGAAGGGACCGCGGCGGCTCCACATCAGATTTCCGTACCAGAAATCGCCGTGACAGACGGCGGGACCCTCGGCGGGATCCGGACGGTTCGCGCGCAGCCACTCCACCACGCGGCCTGCACCCGGTCGGCTTCCCGCAGCGACGAGTTCCGCGAGCTCGTCGAGCGCGCGTTCGAGACCGAGGCGTTCGGGCGGGACGCCGGCTTCCTCGAGCGCGCGCGCGACGTCGACCGCTGGCACGCGGTGAAGCCGGCGGAGCAGAAGCGCGGGTGCACCCCAGGCGAGCAGCAACCCGGTCGCCCACAGCGCCCAGAATCCCGCGAACGCGGCGGCCGCCGCCAGGACGAAAATGCCCAGCGCGACTCGGAAGCCGTCGGGCCCCTGCACGCGTTCCATCACCATGAAGGGAGCGCCCAGGGGACTCGTCGCACCGCCCCAGAGCACGACGCGCGGCACCGGGAAGCCCGCGCTTGCGAGCGCCCCCTGGAGCGCCGCCTCGCTGGCGACCTGCGCGTCCGTCACGTCGTTGCTTCCGTCGCAGAAAATCCGGCAGACCCACGGCGATCCGGTTTCTGGAGGGCCGCCCTGGGTGCGCAGTGCGAAGACCCGCGCCGAGACGCCGTCGCCGAGCAGTTCCGGTGCCTCGTCCCAGTCGAGTGTCGGCGCGTCGAGTTGGCGGCGGAGAATCTCGAGCAGGGGCGGTGCGATCTCCGCGGCGCTCGGCCGTTGCGCTCCCACGTCCCGACTACCCCTTGGCCTGGAGCTGGATCTTCACGCGCTGTCCGGTGCGGAGCGCCGCGAGGTCGAGATTCGGGTTGGAGTCGCGCAGGATGGCCTCGGACCCCTGTGCTTCGCCGGCACGGCTAGCGTGTGGCACCGGGGAGATAGAGCGTCTGCCCGATCTTGATCCTATGGCGGCTCTTCAGGCCGTTGAGGTCGACGAGCTCGGCTTCGCTCGATCCCATTCGCTTCGCGATCGAATGAAGCGTGTCGCCCTTGCGGACGGTGTAGACCCCGCCTTTCGCGGGCCGGGTATCGGGCGAGGCCGTGCGCGATCCGCCCGGGATCTGCAGCACCTGCCCCGGTCGAATCCGATTGCGGTTGCGGATCTTGTTCTTCGCCTGAAGGTCGGCCTGCGTGACGCCGAAGCGGGCCGCGATCTTGCCGAAAGTGTCTCCCTTGCGGACCCGGTAGACGCCCTCGGACGGCACCGGCTCGGGCACCACGCGTGCGGCTCGGGACGGCGCGGAGGCGGACGCACCGCCCTTCGTCGGGATCTCGAGCACCTGGCCGATGCGGATCTTGTGGCGGCTGCGGAGACCATTGAGCGAAACGAGTTCCGATTCCCGGACGCGGAAGCGCCGCGCGATCTTGGACAGCGAGTCGCCGCGTCGAACCCGGTACTTCTTTTCGACGGTCTGTTCCGTGTAGCGCTCGCCTCGAGGCACGCTCGCCAGCATCACCTTGCCCGTCGGCTCGTCCGGTCGCCGCGGAAGCCGCAGCCCGTAGTTTCGCGGCACGCGCTTCTGGCCATCCCACACGGGAGAGAGGAGCGCCGGATTCCGCTCCTTCAACGTGGCGGCCCGGACGTCGAGGTGACGCGAGAGTGTGGCGACGGAGTAGTAGTGGTCGAGATTGACGATCTCGGGATTCTCGGGCGCGTCCTTCCGGATCGGTCCGAAGTACTTTTCGGGATTCTGGTTGACCCGGCGCGCAGCCAAGAACTCGCAATAGAAGTTCTTCGATGCGAACCCGAACGATCGGCTGTGGTACTTCGCGACAATGCGACCGATGTCGCGGGTGCCGACCTGGCGGATCGCGCGGGACATGCCGGCTGCGCCGTGGTTGTACGCGCTGATGGCCAGCGGCCAGGTGCCAGTCTTTTCGTAGTTGGCTCTCAGCAGCCGCGCCGCGCCGACGCTGGCGATGAAGGGGTCGCGCCGTTCGTCCATCACGTGGTTGATTCGCATGAACGAGCGAGCGGTTCCGGGCATGAACTGCCAGAGCCCCGACGCGCCCGCATGCGAGTAGGCCTTGGGGTTGTAGGAGCTTTCGACGTGCGGCAGTGCGACGAGGTCTTCGGGGACGCCTCGCTCTCGCAGAGTTTTCCGGATGAACCCCTCCCAGCGACCCATCCGTTGTATGCCGGCGCGGAACTTGTTCGCTTGACCGAGCTGAAAGCGGACCCGCTCCGCGGATGCAAGGAGGGTCTTCTTCGAGACGTCCTTCGGGAAGAGGGCGAGCACGCGCCGCTCCTCGTCCGACAGGCTGCCATTCCGGCCGAGGGCGAGCTTGCGGAGGATCGCCCGGTACTTCGCCTTGGCCTTCTTGTGGCGACTCGAGAGCGCGCGCTGCGAAGGGGCGCGGACCACCTCGTACACGATGCCGACGTTCTCGGTGTCGTGGATCAGTCCGCCGTCGGTGCCGACTTCGCTGTACACCCGCGTCCAGAAGTCGACGCGCGGGACGAGGGACGCCGGCAGCGGGAGATCGGCAGCGGGAGCCCCACTGGCCCCGACCACGAGGGCCAGTGCAAAGAGGGCAAGACAGAATCGGAGGCCCGGAAGACGCATGCTCGGCACACCTATCGGCGGTCTCGGAGCCAGGATCACGTGCAGAGCGCCCGCGTCCGGAATCCGGATCGACATCAGCTCGTCCGGGGGGGTCTCCCCATCATAGACGCCGGTCGCCCGGCGTCCAGCCAGAGCGCGCAGGCGGCGCGGCCGGCTTCACGCAGCCGCTACTTCTTGCGGCCCTTGCGGCGGTCCTTCTTCGACTGCTTCCGCTTCGACTTCTGGTTCTTGCGCTGGCGGACGACGGTGCTGCGCCGCACTTGGTGGCCGCCCCCGCCCCCCGCGCCGGCCCCGAGCATCGAGGGATCGAAGTCGGGCATCCCGCCGGGGCCGCCCATTTTTCCGAGGCCGGGGATCTTCGAGAGCATGCCGGCGCCGCCGCCGCCACCCAGTGCCCCCATCATCTGGCGCATCTGGCCAAAGCGCTCGACGAGCCCCTCGACCTCCTTGACCGCGCGGCCGCAGCCGCCGGCGATCCGCTTGGCGCGACTCTTGTCGATCGCGTCCGGGTCGCTGCGCTCGTGTCGCGTCATCGACTGGATCATCGACTCGACCTTCGTGAGCTCGCCTTCGTCTACCTGATCGGCGATGGCGCCCATTCCCGGGAGTCGCCCGAACACTTCGCGCAGCGGTCCCATCTTCTGGATGGTTCGCAGCTGCTTCAGCAGGTCGTCCATCCCGAACTGGCCCTTCAGGATCCGCTCAGCGTCCTCTTCGGCTTCTTTCTGGTCGACGACTTCTTCGAAGTCCTTGACCAGGCCGACGACGTCGCCCATCCCGAGGATGCGCGACGCGAGGCCCTCGGGCCGGAACTCCTCGAGGCGATCGACCGTTTCGCCCGTGCCGAGGAACTTGATCGGGACGCCGGTGACGGCTTTCACTGCGAGCGCTGCGCCGCCGCGCGCGTCGCCGTCGAGTTTCGTGAGCACGAGGCCGTCGAGCGGCAGGCGCTCCGAGAACGCCTGCGCGACGTTCACCGCATCGCGGCCCATCAGCGCATCGCACACGAGCAGCGTATTCGCCGGCTGAGTCACCTCGCGGATCTGCTCGAGCTCGCCCATGAGGTCGTCGTCGATCGCGAGCCGACCGGCGGTGTCGTAGATGATCGCGTCGAAGCCCTCTCGCTTCGCACGCTCAGCGGCGGCTGCGCACACGGCAGCGGCCCCCGCTTCGGTGGCGCCCGTGTGGACCTCGACGTCGATGCTCGCGCCGAGTTGCTGGAGCTGAAGAACCGCGGCGGGTCGCTGAAGGTCTGCCGCGACGAGGAGCGGACGGCGCCCGGCCTTTTGGAGATGGCGCGCGAGCTTTGCCGCGACGGTCGTCTTGCCGACACCCTGGAGGCCGAGGAGCATCACGGTGGTCGCACCATTCGAGCTCGCAAGATCGGGCTCGACCGGGCCCATCAGCGAGACGAGTTCCTCCTCGCAGATCTTGACGAAGTGCTGGCCGGCGTTGATGCGGAGCGTCTTGCCCGAGCGATCCCGGACCCGCGTCGCGACCTTCTCGCCGAGCGCCCGCTCCTTGACCCGGCCCAGGAAATCCTTGGCGACCTGAAAATCGACGTCTGCCTCGAGGAGCGACATCCGCACGTCGCGCAGCGCGGTGTCGATGTTCTCCTCGTTCAGCTTCTGGACGCCCTGGAGTCGCTCGCGCGCTTCCTGGAATCCGCGGCTGAGGGTCTCGAGCATGTCTCCTCCAGGGGTGGGGGCGTCGCCCCAACGGGCGGCGGAGCATAGCGGACCGCTGGCGCGGTCAGGCGCTCGGGCGGCCAACACTGGGTCGGACGAGGGGGGGCGTGCTATTCCCCGGGGCGAGGAGGGTGCATGGCCACCGAGGTCGAATCCGAGATCACCGGGACGGTCTTCAAATTGTCTGTCGAGGCGGGTGCGAGCGTCGGGGCGGGCGACGAGTTGCTGATCCTCGAGTCGATGAAGATGGAGATACCGGTCGAGGCACCTTGCGCTGGCACCGTCACCGAGATCCGCGTCGGCGAGGGCGACGGCGTGGAAGAGGGCGACGTGCTGGCGGTGATCGGCTGACGACCGCAGTGGTGCGCACGCTCCAGGTTCGGCGGCTGCGCTTGCGCGAGCGCGAGACGGCACTCGTGCGCCTGCAGCGGCACAGGCGTGCCAATCTCCTGCTCACGGATGCGGTCCGCTCGATCGGTTCGTCCGTGATGCCTGGCGACTCTCGCTCCGAGGTCGTCGCGGCGCTGGCGGGGTCCGAGGTGTGCGGGATCGCGTCGCTTCAGCCGACGCTCGGGCTCGAGTCGGGCGCGGAGCCGGATGTCGTCGAGGCGCTCCTGCCGCATCTGGCGAGCGCCGCGGCCGGGTTGCTGAAGACGGATGCATCGCAGGCCGAGACCGTCTGGCGGGCGCTCCATCGGGCGGGTCGCCGCGCGCTACTCGACCGCATCGAAACGGGCTACGCGGTCGGGCCCGACGCTGCCCAGTTGCGAGAGGCTCCGGGCGGCGCGTACGCGAGGTCAGCCCGTCCGGCCGACCTCGAGGCTCTGGTCGAGGCGGCGCGCGCGAGCCTTCGCGAAGAGAATCGTCCAGATCCGTTCGAGGGCGACCCGAAGGGTTTTCGTCGCTGGGTCTCGGGTCGGATCCGGCGTGCCGTCGTCCTCGAGGCGGGGGGCCGTCTGGTCTTCGTGGGCTACGCCGACGTGCAGCGCAAAGAAGGTTGGTTGCTCCAAGGTGTCTACACCTGGCCCGAGTTCCGCCGGCGCGGGCTCGCGGCCGCAGGCGTTTCCGAACTCAGCCGCCGCGCGTTCGCGCAGGGCGCGAACCACGTCCAGCTCGCCGTTGTCCAGGGCAACTCCCCCGCCGAGCAGCTCTACGAAGGCCTCGGCTTCGAGCGCTTCGTAAACCTCCGGACGGTGCTGTTCGCCTGAGCGAATAGCAGGCTCCCGGGCCTTGGTGGTTCCTGAGATCCGAGGACTCCAGGCGAATTCGCGTAGTCGAGGGACCTCTGCCGGGAGCTGCTAGATTCCTTCGCCTCGAGAGAATCACGCGAAGGAGACGACATGGGACTGCTCGACGGCAAGGTGGCTCTGGTAACCGGCGCAGGCGGCGGGATCGGGCGCGAACACGCTCTGGCCCTCGCCAAGGAAGGCGCGAAGGTCGTCGTGAACGATCTCGGGGGTTCGCGTGATGGAACCGGCGGCGACGCTGCGATGGCCGATCAGGTGGCGAAGGAAATTCGCGAGCTCGGCGGCGAGGCGGCCACCAACTACGACTCGGTCGCCGAGATGGCTGGCGGTGCGGCGATGGTGCAGACCGCCATCGACTCCTTCGGCCGACTCGACATCGTCGTCAACAACGCCGGCATCCTGCGCGACAAGACGCTCTCGAAGATGGACGAGGCGATGTGGGATGTCGTAGTCGCCGTTCACCTGAAGGGCACGTTCTGTGTCAGCCAGCCCGCGTTCAATCACATGAAGGAGCGCGGGGGAGGCGGCGTGATCATCAACACGTCTTCGACGTCCGGCTTGAACGGCAACTTCGGCCAGTGCAACTACGGGGCGGCCAAGGCGGGGATCGCGGGATTCACGCGCTGCCTCGCGCAAGAAGGGCAGCGCTACGGCATCCGCAGTTTCATCCTGGCGCCGGTCGCGTTCACTCGGCTGACCGACGACCTGCCGGGCTTCCAGGACGAGAAGTTGCAGGAGCGGCTCGACCCGAGTCTGATCTCGCCGCTCGTGGTCTTTCTCGCATCCGATCTGTCGAGCGACCAGAATGGCACCACGTTCTACGTCGGGGGCGGCCGAATCGCCGAGATGAAGGTCGTGACGGCCAAAGGCGCGACCAAGACCGATGACGGCGGGCTCTGGAGCGCGGAAGAGATCGCTTCGAAGATGTCGGAAATTCGTCTCCCGGAGTAGGGCGGCCACCGTCGGTGGCAGCACGGCCAGTTGCTAGACTGGATGTGATGACCGAGGAGACGGTGACCACGCCTCCGGCGCCTCGCGTGCCGCCCGAGGAACTCGCCGACCCGCTGTCGGCGATGACCGACCGCTACAACCTTTTCTTCCGGTGGTTCGCCAAGCGCTACTTCGCGCACATCGAGCTCGACGAGGCGACCCTCGCGAAGCTGCGCGGCATCGAGGAGCGCGGCTCCGTCGTGTACGTGATGCGCTACGCGAGTCGGCTCGACTACTTCCTCTTCAATACACTCTTCAAGCGCCACGGGCTTCGGCTGTCCGGCTTCGCCAATGGCATCCGCTTCTGGTACTACCGGCCGCTCGTTGCGGCCGTGCGGAACTGGTGGCGGGGTCGCGCTCAGGCCGACGAGACGAGCGACGATCCGGAGGCGGCAACGCGCAGCCGGGTCCGCGGGCTCGTCGATGCGGGAGAGTCGCTCTTCCTGTTCCTCCGCACTGAGAGACTGGCATCCTGGCTGGCGGGGCGCGAAGCGGCGGTCGAGCAGGGACGCCGGCAGCGCGATCTCCTCACCGAGATGATGGACGCGTCCTGGACCGAGAAGCGCCCCGTCTTTCTGGTGCCGATCGCACTCTTCTGGCGAAAGGGCCCGCGCGCCCCGCGCCGGGTGCTCAACCTGGCCTACGGCGCGCCGACGCGTCCGGGCGATTTCGCGAAGGTCAGCAGCTTCTTCCTGGCGTATCGACAACTGGCGGTGAAGGTCGGCGACCCGATCGATCTCGAGCAGCTCTCCGAGACCCGCCGCAAGGACGGTAAGGATGCGCTCGTGCGAAAGGTCCGGCGCGCGATCTTGCTGTTCCTCTATCGCGAGGAACGGGTGGTCGAGGGGCCGACCCTGCCGCCGCGACATCGGGTCCAGGAGGCCGTCCTGTCCGATCCGGCGGTGCGTGCCGCGGTCAGCGTTCGTTCCGAGGAACGGCGTTCGAGCCCGGAATCGGCTCGTGCCGACGCCGAAAAGATCTTCGATGAGATCGCCGCGAACATGAACTCGTCGTTCCTGCAGATCTTGAACTTCATCATGACGGGGATTCTGCGGCGGATGTTCGCCGGGGTCGAGACACTCGGCATCGAGAAGGTCGCCGAGTACGCAAAGCGCGATGCTGTCGTGCTGGTCCCGAGTCATCGTTCCTATTTCGATTTCCTGATTCTCTCCTGGCTCTTTTACGCCAACTATCTCGTGCCGCCGCACATCGCGGCGCGCGACAACATGGGATTCGGGCCGTTCGGCTACATCTTTCGGCGTGCGGGCGCGTATTTCTTGCGCGGAAATTTCGACGACCCGCTCTACAAGGAAGTCTTTCGGGCCTACGTCAGCTACCTGGTGCGCGAGGGCTTCACCCAGGAGTTCTTCATCGAAGGCGGGAGGTCGCGAACCGGCAAGACGTTGGCACCGCGCCTCGGCATGGTGTCGTGGAACGTCGAAGCGTTCGCGCGGAGCCAGCGCCGCGATCTCTATTTCGTACCGGTCGCCATCACCTATGAGCGGCTCGTCGAAGAGAGCGCGATGGTCGAGGAGATGGAGGGCGGCGAGAAGAAGAAGGAGAGCATGCTCGGGCTCGTCCGGGCTCGGAAGTACCTGCAGCGCCGCTTCGGCAGTGTGTTCGTCAATTTCGGGGAGCCGATCTCGCTGGCGCACGCGCTCGAGGGTCGGCGCGAGTTGTTCCTCGAGGAAGGAGACGAGACCCAGAAGGCCGCGAAGCGTGTGCTCATCGAACGGCTCGGAAACGAACTCGTCGAGCGGATCAATTGGGCGATGGTGGCGAACGCGACGTCAGTGGCCGCTTGTGCGCTACTCGGCGAATCGAGGCGCGGTCTCTTTCGCTCCGAGCTCACGTCACGCATGCGCGACGTGACGGATCTGTTGAAGCTGCAAGACGTGCGCATGACCCCGGCGCTGCTGGCGGACGAGCCGGACTTCGAGGAATCAATCCAGTTCTTGCTGCGCGCCGATCTGATCCAGACCTCAGAGGACCCACGCGGCGAGATCCTCTTCTACGAAGAGTCGCGTCGCCGGGCGCTCGACGTCTACCGGAACGTGCTCTTCCACTTCCTGGCGGGTCCGAGCTTCCTGTCGCGCCGCCTGCTCCGGGGAGGCTCGGTCGCAGAGCTGCGGGAGGATCTGGCGTTCTGGCTCGACCTCTTCTACGCCGAGTTCTACGTGCCGAAGGCGACGATCCAGAACCTGCAGCTGGACGCGTTCCTCGACTACTTCGAGCGGATCGGTGCGCTCGAGCGCACGGAAGGTCAGCTCGTCGCGACGGAAAAGGGCCGCGGCTATTTCCACTTTTTTGCCGAGCAGACACGGAGCGTGATCGAGGCGTACTACGCCGCTTTCACGGCGCTGCTCGCCGCGGAAGAGGAGCTGACGGCCAAGCAGCTCGAGACCCTCGCGTCGGAGCACTTCGAGCGAGCCACTCTGTTGGGCGAGGTCCGCCGCCGCGAGGGCATGCACGCGGTCACCTTCCGGAACGCTCTCGAGCTGCTCGAGCGCCGGGGGGTGCTGAAGACGCGAACCCCGGAGAAGGGCGATCGGCTCTACGGGCCGGGCCCCGCGCACGAGGAGCTGGTCGGGCTGCGCGAGCGGCTGGCGGGCGCACTGGGGCAGGGGTAAGGTCGGCCGCTCCATGGCCGACGACAAAAAAATCCTCCGCCTCGGACTCCCGAAGGGCAGCCTGCAGGACACAACTGCGCGGCTGTTCGCCCTCGCGGGATACAACATCCAGTTCCCGTCGCGCTCCTACTATCCGACCATCGACGACGTCGAAATCGAGTGCATGCTGATTCGGGCCCAGGAGATGGCGCGTTACGTCGAGCAGGGTGTGCTCGACGCCGGGATCACCGGAATCGACTGGGTGATGGAAAACGGGGCCGACGTCGAGGAGCTTGCGGATCTCGAGGCGCCCTGGCCGAACTACCGAAAGGTGCGGTGGCTGCTTGCGGTCAAGGAGGGCTCGCCGTTTCAGGGCCCGAAAGACCTCGCGGGCAAGCGGATCGCGACGGAAGCCATCGGCCTTACCCGGCGCTATCTCGAGGGCCACGGCGTGACCGCCGAACTCGAGTTCTCGTATGGCGCGACCGAGGTGAAGCCGCCGGTCCTGGCCGACGCGATCGTCGACGTTTCCGAGACGGGTTCGAGCATCCGGGCCAACAACCTGCACGTACTCGACACGGTTCTCGAGAGCACGCCGCGCTTCATCGCGAACAAGGTCTCCCTTCAGGACGACTGGAAGCGGGCAAAGCTGGACCGCCTGTTGCTGTTGCTCCGCGGAGCGATCGCGGCCGCAGGCCGCGTCGGCATCATGATGAACGTGCCCCGCGACCAACTGCAGAAGGTCCTCGACCTGCTGCCCGCGCTCGGCACGCCGACGATTTCGAACCTCGCCGACGACCAGTGGATCGCCGTCAGTTCGATCGTCGAAGAGAATGTCGTCCGCGAGATCCTGCCACCGCTCGTCGAGGCTGGCGCCACCGCGATCGTCGAGTACCCCCTCAACAAGATCGTTGGCTGAGGGAGGTCCCGGGCGGGGCCTGTGGGGGCAGCTGCGGCGCCTCGCGATGGCCGGCCCGTATCACGCGCGCAACGCGTGGTGGGGCCTCGTGAAGAGTCGCGTGGGGCCGCCGCTCGGCGTCGTGCACGGGGTCGTGGTTCGTGACGGGCCGACCGGAGATTGCGAGCTCCTGCTCGCCGTGCGAGTAGACCTGCGCGGCTGGGAGCTGCCGGGTGGGCATCTCGAACCGGGGGAGACCTCCGATGCTGGGCTTGCGCGAGAGGTGCTCGAAGAGACAGGGCTGGTCGTCGAGGTCGGGGAGCGCACCGGCATTTATCATCGGACAGGATTCCTGCCCCACACGGCATTCGTCTACCTGTGTCGAGTACGCGGCGGCACGCTTCGCCCCAGCGCCGAGACTCCGAGGGTCCGGTGGTGGGCGGCGGACCGGGCGCCGACGACGCTCTTTCCGTGGCTGTGTCTCCCGGTTGCCGATGCCCTCGCTCACGAGCCGGGCGCGACGCCGGTCGAGCGGACCGATCACCAGGGCGTGGCCCGCGTGCTGCACGCCGCGTGGATCGATCTCTCGATGCGGCTCACCGACGACGACGCTTCGTGAGGTACTAGAACGCGAAAACCCCCACCCGGGAACGCCAATTTCCGGGCGGGGGCGCTTCACACGCGCCCCCGAAAGAGCGCGCAAACTGAGTCGAGATCAGGGCTGGCGGCCGGTCTCGCGGAGTCCGCTCTGCTCGAGTTCCTTGCCGAGCTGCCGCACCTTGCGCTGGAACTCGGGGAACGGATCGTCGAACGAGAGGATGATCTCGGTCGTGCGCGGGATCTCGTCGCCGTTGAGCAGCCCGCGATAGCGGTTGAGGTTCGCGAGGATCGCCTCGGCCACCTTGAGCGCACGCTTCTCCGTCTTGATGAGCGGAGATTGCAGGGTGTAGACGTTGTTCCGACCCCAGAGGCTCTCGTCGCGCACGATCGCAATCTCGCGGTAGACGCCGTTGATGGGATCGAAGTTGTACTCGACCCGGACCTCCTTGAAGATGTCCGAGTTTCCGGTGTAGAAACCGCGCTCCTTCTCGACCTTCCCCAGCTGACGACAGCGGGGGCAATAGAAGGTGTCACCATGATTGAGGAGGAAGACGCCCTTGGCGTAGTCCTCACAATCGGTGTTCTCGCAGTAGCCGACTCCGCGCTTCATGCTCGCCATGTCGCCTGATTGCCTCCGCGGCCCATACGTACTCCCGTGGTGCGTTGCGCGCCCACGAGGCTGTGCCTCTGGGAGTCTTCATCGCAAGTGGCGTGCCGAGTGGGTCGCCGGGGGGGGAGGCGCAGTGCCAAGTCGCGTGGTTGGGCCCGGTAACTTCTACTCAACTGCACGAAGCTGAGGGGGGCCATCCTCAGCGGGACCGGGAGCTCCATCCCCAGATGGGGAAACGGACTACTCACGATGGGCGTTCTCCGTCGTCACTCCGCAGAGTCTTGCAGAGTCCCCGGGGCGTGCTTGCCCGTTCTTCTCTCGGGGATCCATGGAGGATCGAGCGGCACGTTTCCGTGCGCAGGAGACCCGTGAGGGGGTGGGGGTCAATTCGTCTCCAAACTGAAAAACCGAACGGCGACCGATGCTTACAGTTCAGCGTGCTTATACTGCCGAACGCGAGGTCTTGTCAACCAGCTTTTGATTCCCGTGCGAGGACAGGGACTTGCGAAGCGCTTTCTGAGACCTCGTCAGGTGGAGTGAATAGAGCGTCAGCGTTCCGAGTACCAGCCCGTACGCGGCGACTACGTATCCCAAGTTTCCCCTCCCGCGAGTGCATCCTTTTCCGCGACATCATGTTGCAGTCCGGCGACCACGACGCGCCGTGCCAGGAGGTGCAGAAACGCCGCGAGCGCCGTCAGGACGCCCAGCAGAAAAGGCAGCCCCATGCCCTCGCCAAAGCTCTCTCGCTCGACATTCTCGGGATGGATGCTGCGGCCGCCGGCGAGCTCGATCGCGAAATAGTTGAGCGGGATGATCGCGAGCCCGAGGATCGCGTACACCGCCGAGAACCGCGCCACCTGGTCGCTGCCCTCGGTGAAGCTCCGCAGTAGCAGGTAGGACAGATAGACCAGGAACAGCAGCAGGGTGAGCGTGAGGCGCAGGTCCCAGGACCACCACTTGCCCCAGGTGGCCTTGGCCCAGATCGGGCCGGTCGCGATCATCAGGGCTCCGAACAGCACGCCGACCTCGGCTGCCGCGGCGGCGAGTCGGTCCCACTGGGCGTCGCGCCGCCAGAGATAGAGCCCTCCGCCGAGCGCGGTGACGAAGAAGCCCAGGTAGGCCGAAAACGCCATCGGCGGATGCACGTAGAGGATCTTCTGAACGATCCCCTGAACCGAGTCGATCGGAGCCGCGACCACGTACCACGCCCACGCGGCCGCCAACGCGCCGGTGAGGACTGCGGTGGGGGCGACGGCTCGCTGAGCGAACCGGTCGACGGCGGCTTGGGATGCAGATTCACTCATCGAGGACGTACTCGAACGCGAAGAAGGACACTATCAGAAACACCCCGTCCGTCACGATGAGGAGCTGGAGCGGCGCGAACGGGACGTTCCCGCGCGTCAGGAGCTCCTCGGTGGCCCGCACCGCGCCCAGAATCACCGGAACGAGCAAGGGGAGCAGAAGCAGCGGCAGCATGATTTCGCGGTAGCGGGTGCGAGCCGAAACCGCCGACAGGAGCGTCCCGATCGTGCAGATTCCGACGGCTCCCAGCACCGCGATGCCCGTCAGCTCCAGTGCGACCGAGCCGAGGCGCAGGTCGAAGGCCAGCGAGAACGCCAGCGCCGAGGCGAGCTGCACCGCGAGGAGCAGCAGGAGGGCCGCAGTGGCCTTTCCGAGGTAGATCCACCCGCGATCTGCGGGTGCGAGAGCCAGGCCGGCGAGCGCGTCGTTCTCGAGCTCGCTCTGGAACGCGCGGTTGAGCCCGAGAATCGCCGAAAAGACCCACGCGACCCACAAGAGGCCCGGGAGATGGGCGCGCTGCTCGGGCGCGGAGCCCCCGGGCGCGGCGAACTGGAAGATCACGACGACGAGCAGCGCGAACACGCCCATGGCGGCGATGCGGTCGCGGCTGCGCCACTCGATGCGCAGGTCCTTGCCGAGGATCGTCCAGAACACACTCACGAGTGATCCGTCGCACGTCGGTAGTGCGCCTCCAGTTCTTCGGCGTCCGAAAGGAGAGCGGCGTCGAGGGCGCGAGCGCGGCCGCGGTCGATCAACAGGCCTGCGGTCGCGAGGCGGCTGATCCGGCGGAGATCGTGACCCGAGAGGACGAGTGTCCGGCCCCCCGCACGAAATACTGAGAGCAGTTCTTCGACGATCGTGGCGGCGCGCACATCGAGTCCGGTGAACGGCTCATCGAGCAGCAAGACGTCAGGATCGTGGACCAGCGCGCGTCCGATCGCGGTGCGTTGTGCCATACCGCGCGAGAAGTTGCCCACCGGGCGATCGGCGGCTCGCCCGAGCTCGAGTTGATCGAGGAGCTCGGCGGCGCGCGTCGCGGGGTCGAGTACGCCGAACAGCTTTCCCGCGAACGTCAGGTTTTCCGCGGCCGTGAGCGCCGGGTAGAGGAACGTCTCGTGGCCGACGAGCCCGATCCGGCGCCGGCGCTCGCGGCGGTCGGCGGCTTCCGAGCCCACGCGGACGGTCCCGCCGCTGGGCCGAGCGAGGCCTGCGAGGAGCCGAAGCAGGGTGGTTTTCCCGGCCCCATTCGGGCCGAGTAGGGCGAGTGCCTGTCCCTCGGACACATCGAGGTCGAGGGGGTGGAGGGCGGTCCACGGTCCGAAGCGCTTCGAGAGACCGCGAGCTTCGATGACCGCCGCGCCCGTCACGCGGGGGCTTCGGGCCCGAGCGGTTCGCCGCATTGCCCGCAGAAGCGGTCGCCTGACTTTGCGCCCACACCGCACGCCCGGCAGAATCGGTCGCTCGCATCTCCGGGGGACGAAGCCGGCATCGTCTCGGTCGCTTCCGGTGTCTCCGGCTCCACGGGCTGGGCCGCTTCGTGACGCTCGTTCTGGAGCAACTCGAGCGCGCGTCCCCGCAAGTCGGACCGCATCGTGGCGTAGTCGGTGTCGTCGACCTTGCCGGTCTCGTGATCGTGCTCGAGATCGGCCAATGCCGCGTAGAGGGAGTCGCGCTCGCGGCGGGCGTCGCCGGCTTCGGGAGCGTCCGAGGCCTCGTCGTCGGCCTGTCCCCGGAGTGGCCCGACGAGAAAGAAGATCGCGATGCCGGCGATCGCACTCATCACCAGCAGGCTTGCGTTGCCAGAAAGCCGCGTGCTGCGGGCGAGGGGACGGACCTCGAGGGAGACGCGTTCGCCCGCCTCGACCTCGAAGGCCTCGAGATGGATGTAGCTGCGGTCGCTGGTTCGAACCGAACGCCGTCTGTGCAGGCGATCGGAGACGAGATCGAGCCGGCCGGTCTCGGCGAGATAGATCGAGAGAAGCGGGAGGTGGCCCGAGAACTCGCGCGCCAACACGAAGGGCTCGTCCGCGGCGAGGCGATAGCTGATGTCGACTGTCGTCTCTCCTGCCGCGAGCGGGCCGAGGATCGCGAGTCCGCCAGCTCCGGACGGAACGAGGGTCGCGCTGCTTTCGCGGACGCCGAAGCGGACGTCGCGCGCTTCGGGCGGGAGCGGCACGACCCAGAGCGGGGATCCCTCGGCCCCGACGACGGGGCCCGCGCCCGTGACCGAGAGGACGTGCTCTTCGCGACCGGACCACGCGGCTTCGTCGAGCTCGCCGATGATGCGAACCTCTGCGAGTTCGACCGCCTCGGGAGCGAGGCGCGCTTCGGGGAGCCGCAGCGTGAGCGCCAACGGATTGTCGTTCGTATCCCCCTGCCATTGCGTGTAGCTGCGACCGAGCACGGAGATGCTCTCGCCGGGCTCCAGATCCGGTGCGGAAAATTCGGGCCCGCCCTTCGGTGCGAGCACGACGACACGAACCCCAGGCGGAAGGGTGCGATCGAGGGTGGCGGTCGCTGCGCTTGTGGGAATCTCGTACGCGTAGTCCAGCTCGTGACGACCCGGGAGGAGCGGCCCCCACCAATCGAGCTGGCGTCCATCGCGTACGAGGCCTTCGGGGACCACGCCGAGCGGGCCGCTGAGTGCGCCCGCACCCTCCGGCATTTCGAGCTGGGTGAGGGGAGTGCTGCTCGTTCGCGATTCGGCGGGTACGACGACCGTCTGCGCGCCCGAGTTTTCGTGCACGAGAGTCTCGGAGATCTGCAGCCGTCCCCCGAGCCAGTCGATGCGGATGCGAAGTTCGACGAGCCTCGCCGCGGTACCGTCCGACGTAACGTCCGCAACGAGGACCTCGACGGTGCGTTCGGTCTCGCCGGCCACGAACTGTACGCGCGCGCCCGGATACGGGACGCCCTGATGGCGGGCGCCGACCAGGTACGTCGTGCGCGGATCGGAACCGATCGATTCGAACGCGAACTTCCCGTCGACGTCCGAGTTCGTGCGCCGCAGGCCCGGAGGGGCGTCAGCCGGAAGCGCGTAGAGTGCGACCTCGGCGTCCGGGATCGGGGCGCCGGTTTGAGCGTGCCGCACCTGACCGCGAATGGCCCCGTTGCCGGTGGGAACGTCCGGGGTTTCCTGTGCGGTCGCCAACCCGGCCCCGAGGAGCGAGAGCATCGAGGCGAGGGCGGCGATCCTGAGACCTGCCGCGAGCGTCATTCAACCGGCTCGCGACCAATTCTCTCGGCCACCGGATCGCCCCGGCCGATCCTCTCGGGATGAGGCCACATGATGAGCAGGGTCCCGAGCACGAAGGTGTAGCCCCCGAGCCAGATCCAGTTGACGAGCGGATTGCGGTAGATCTTGAGCGTGGCCGACCCGTCGGGTTCGATCGCGGTGAGAATCACGTACAGGTCTTCGCGCATCGTCGACCAGACCGATGGAATCGACACCGGTTGCTGCTCGAGGAAGTACATCCGGCGCTCCGGGGCCATCGTCGCGACGGGTTCCTCGTGGTTGTAGAGCGCGATCCGTGCGACGGCACCGCCGTAGTGTTGCTCCGGGATGGGCGTCGCGGTCAGGTACTCGAGCCGGTAGCCGTTCATCTCGACCGAGGCGCCCGGTACGACGTTCTCGAGGCGCTCCTCGTTGAAGGCTGCGCCCCCGAAACCGATCATGATGAACACGACTCCCAGGTGCACCACATAGCCGCCGTAGCGTCGCTGGTTCTTGCGCATCAATGCCGCGAAAGCCGCCGGGATGGACTCCTTGCCGCCCCGGGTACGGGCCCGGATCGCACGGACGTACTCCTGCACGATCGTCGTCGTGACGAATGCCGAGAGACTCCAGGTGCCGAGCGGAAAGATCGAGATGTCGCCGCGGAACCCGATCAGCAGGGCTGTGAGGGTGACCAGGAACGCCGAGAGCGGCCAGAAGAACTGTCGGCGGAGGCTGGCGCCCGACGCTTTTCGCCACGCGATCAGTGGCCCGACGCCCGTCAAGAACAGCAGGAACAGTGCGGGCCAGAGTGCCAACCGGTTGAAGAACGCGGGCCCGAGCAGCACTTCCTTGCCGGTGATCCACTCGGAGATCTTCGGGAACAGCGTGCCCCAGAAGACGATCCCGAGGATCACCATGAACGCCCAGTTGTTGAACAGGAAGCCGCCCTCGCGGGAGACCGCGGATTCGAGCCGCTGCGTGCTGCGGAGTTCGTGGCGGCGGTAGAACAGCAGGCCGAAGAACGTCGCGACGGTGAGCGTGACGTAGCCGAGGAAGAGCTGGCCGAAAATCTCTGTTTGCGCGAACGCGTGGACGGACTGCACCAGGCCGCTTCTCGTGAGCATCGTGCCGAACAGGCACAGCGAGTAGGTGAGGCCGATCAGCGCGAGATTCCAGATCTTCAGCATGTCGCGCTTTTCTTGGATCATCACCGAGTGCAGATACGCAGTCGCGGCGAGCCAGGGCATGAGCGAAGCGTTCTCGACCGGGTCCCACGCCCAGTAGCCACCCCAGCCGAGGACTTCGTAAGCCCAGCGGCCGCCGAGCAGGATGCCGATTGCCAGGAAGAACCACGCGAAGAGCGTCCAGCGGCGCGTCGTGCGGAGCCAGGCGGTGCCGAGGTTGCCCGTGGCCAGCGCGGCGAGTCCGAACGCGAACGGCACGGAGAACCCGACCAGCCCGGTGTACAGCATCAACGGGTGAATCATCATCACCGGGTGCTGGAGGAGCGGGTTGAGGCCCGCGCCGTCGGAGAGCACCTGTCCGGGCGGCAGCGCCTCGAACGGATTGGTGACGAAGTTCAGCAGGACCAGGAAGAACGCCGCGTTGGCGAGGAGGGTCGCACAGACCCACGGCATCAGATCCCGGCTGGAACGTCGATGCACCCAGACCGCCGCGGCGGAGTACGCGACCAACATCCACAACCAGAGCAGCAGCGACCCCGCCTGTCCGCCCCACAGCGCCCCGAGGCGGTATGGCAGCGTCATGCTGCGTGCGGAATGGCCGGCGACGTACGCGAGTGAGAAGTCGTTCGTGCCGAATGCGTAGAACAGCACGCCCATCGTGAGCGTGACGAACCCGAACACCGCGAAGACGGCGCGCTCGGCGACGCGCGTCCAATCCGCACGGCGCGAGACGCCGGCGAAGACGGCGCTCGCGATGCCCGCGATCGCCACGAGAAAGGCGAGACGCTGCGCGTAGAAGCCGAGATCGGACACGATGGGGGGGGCTACCCGGCGTCAGGCCGGGTTGCGCCTTCCTCTTGAGCGGCCTCGAACTTGGACGGGCATTTGGCGAGCAGGTTGGTCGCAGCAAAGCTGCCGTCGCGCAGCAGTTCGCCCTCGACGACGACCTCGGCGCCGTCCTTGAACAGGTCCGGCGTTTCGAGGCTGGCGTACACGACGGGCATCGCTCCCTTCGGGGAGCCGCCTGCGTGCGGAGCCAGTTCTTGCACCGCGAAACGCACCTGCTTGCCGTCGATGTCGCGCTCGATCGTGCCGTCGGCGACGTATCCGTGCACGCGAACCGAGGAGCCGACGGCCCCTTCGGCCTGAAATTCGGAGAGCGTCTTGTAGTAGGTGAACGCGCCATCCTCGACCTGGCTCCAGCCGTACCAGCTGACCAGCAACACGACGATCGTCGCGCCCACGAGCATTTGCGGTCCCTTGCCCACTTCGCCTCCTCGAGCGACTCAAACTATCCACTGAACGGGCTCGCGTCAAAACAAGCTCACGTGGCGAAATCTCTTTGGATTCGAATAGTTGCGGCACTGGGCCGCTTGACACCCCGGCCCCCTCGGGCTACCGGCCTCGCATGGGCGACGCAGGAGCTCTCCGGCGCGGTTCGCAGCGGACCCGGGCAATCGAACCGTTCCTCGCGATGGAGGTGCTCGAGCGCGCGCAGGCTCTCGAGCGGGAGGGCGCGCGCGTGCTCCACCTCGAAGTCGGGGAGCCCGGTTTTTCGGCGCCCGCGGCGGCGATCGAGGCGTGTCGAGCCGCCCTCTCAGCCGGCGAGACGGGTTATACGGACAGCCGGGGGCTTTACGAGCTCCGTGCGACCATCGCCACCGACAAGGAGGCCCGCACGGGAGTCGCGGTCGATCCGGAGCGCGTCCTCGTCACGAGCGGGACCTCCCCGGCGATGCTGCTGGTGTTCTCCTGGCTGATCGACCCGGGGGACGAGGTGGTGATCGCGTCGCCGCACTACCCTTGTTACCCGAATTTCGTCCGCTTCTGCGGCGGGGAGCCCGTGTTCGTCGAATGCGACCCCGAGACGGGCTACCGGCTCGATCCAGATCGAGTGCGGGCGGCTCTGACGCCCCGAACCCGCGCCGTGGTCTGTGCCTCGCCCGCGAATCCGACGGGGGCGGTGCAGGACCTCGAAACGCTCGCTGGTCTCGCGGACCTCGGCGTGCCGCTCATCTCCGACGAGATCTACGACGGTCTCGTCTACGACGGGGCTCGGGCGCCGTCGGCCCTCGAGGTGCCCGGCGAGAGCTTCGTCCTCGACGGTTTCTCGAAGCGCTACGCGATGACCGGGTTTCGGCTCGGCTATGTGATTGCGCCCGAGGAGGCGGTGCGGCCGCTCCAGGTGCTGCAGCAGAACTTCTTCATCTCCGCGAGCGAGTTCGTGCAGCGGGCCGGCCTGGCGGCGCTCGAATCGGGTGCGGAGAGCGTCCGGGCGATGCGCGCCGCCTGCGCCGTGCGGAGGGATCTGCTGGTCTCGGGGCTGCGGAGACTCGGCCTGGGCGTGCCCGTGGCGCCGGCGGGCGCCTTCTACGTGTTGGCCGACGCGCGCCGCTGGGACTCCGACTCCCGCAGATTGGCGTTCCGTCTGCTCGAGGAGGCCCATCTGGCGATCACTCCCGGAATCGACTTCGGTGCGGCGGCGGAGGGCTGGCTGCGCTTTTGTTATGCCGTGCCCGAGACGACGCTCCTCGAAGCGCTCGATCGTCTCGGTCCCGCGCTCGAGCGATGTGAGGGGAGTTCCGCGTGAAGGTCAAGAAAGCAGAACTCGTGGCGACGGCGGCAGGGCCTGGCGGGTTCCCGGCTCCGGGCCTCGCGGAGTTCGCGTTCCTCGGCCGTTCGAACGTCGGGAAGTCGAGCCTGCTGAACAAGCTCGCCGCGCGGAAGAAGCTCGCGTACACCAGTTCGACCCCCGGCAAGACTCGCCTGCTCCACTTCTATCGGGTGGTCGACGGTCCGAAGGAAGCGCTGCTGGTCGACTTGCCGGGTTACGGCTGGGCGAAGGTCTCGCGTGCCGAGCGCGGGCGCTGGCAGAAGTTGGTCGAGAGCTATCTCAAAGACCGCGAGTCGCTTCGCGCGTGTGTGCTGCTTCAGGACATTCGCCGCGAGCCCACCGAAGACGAGCAGCTCCTCGGCGCGTGGCTCGAGGAACGCGACATCGACTGGCTCGTCGCGGTGACGAAATCGGACAAGCTGAGTCGCGGTGCGCGGATTCAGAAGGTGGCCAAGCTCCGGCGCGCCTACGACCTGCCCGCGGATCGCGTCATCGCGACCTCCGCATCGAGTGGCGATGGCATCGGCGATCTCTGGCGCGCGCTCGACAAGCGGCTTCGCTAGGGGCAGTGGGGCCAACGGATGGGATTGATCGCCGCGCGCAGCTTGCGGCGGTCCTTCACCCGGCCTGTCGTCCGCTGAAGAATCTCCACCTCCTCGGCGAGCCCGGACGTGGTGATGGCGCTGCAGAGCCGATCCGTGGGGCGCGTCTCTCCGGTTGATTCGTGCGACTGCCGCTCGACCCCGGGCAGCAGAGGTCGGTAGAGCCACAGATGGTCGAGTCTCCTCGGATCGAGGTACGAGTAGCCGATCGCCATCTCGCCCTCTTCGCTGCAGAACCACAGGGCCCACGCGCGCTTTTCGCCCCGAAAGAGCGGCGGAGCGTCCCCCAAGCCGGCGAGCCGCACCACGAGCGCTCGGCCATTTTCTCCCGCGGGCTGTGATCTGAAGCGAAGGAGTTCGATATACCCGGGCACATTCTGATCGGCGTCCGGGTCAGGCTCGATCTCGAGCCATGGGTCGGAGAGGGGAGGCAGGGCCCCCCTTTCCATGCAAACAGCGGCTACCGGTTCGCGCGGCGGACCCGGCTCGGGATCCGCTCCGGCGGTGACGCACGAGAGCACAAACGAGAGAGCGAAGGCCCACGAGAATCCCGATGTCCGCCCCATGTGGAATAGACGGCTTCGAGGCGGATGCCGATTCAGTCGGGCCCGATGTGCTCTACGGCCCGCCCGGCACCTCGGCGGGTGCGATCAGCCCGTGTCTTCTCCAGCCGACCCGCAGCAACCAGGTGCGAGCAGACGCGACCGCGCGGGCGGATTCGTGACGGGCAGCGTGGGGGCGAGTCTGCACGCGCTTTCGACGCACCGCGCGAACCTGGTCTGGCCGGCAGGGGACGAAATGCAGGGTCGATCGCACGAAAGAGCGACGTCTGAAGGCGGACGCGCGATTCGTGTGAACTAGCGGAACAGGTCGGTGGAGGAGTCGCGCAGGATGTCGCGGGTGCTGCCCTCGCCCTCGAGGTCGACGCCCTCGATCCAGACGGCCGGCGTGCCCGAACCCTTTTCCATCAAGATGCCCGCCATGGCTGCCAACTGGTCGGCGCGCGCCGCGGTCGTCACGACGAGTTCGCGGCCTTCGAGGTCGGTCTGGCCCCGATAGTCGATGAGCGGCGCGAAGCCGGCCGAGCCGATCGCGAGGTCGACGAGGCCTTCGCGCCACGGGCGCCCGAAGGTGTCCGAGACGACGACGCCGAGAGGAATGGAGTCGCTGCCGCCGAGTTCGCGGCGCAAGCGGCGCGCGGACGCATCCGGGTCTTCGGGGAGGAGTACCGCAATGTCCTCGCCAGGGGTGTTCGAGAGATCGACCGCGGAGTTCGCGCAGACGAAGCCGTGGTGGGTCTCGGTGATCAGCACGCCGTGAGCGCTCCGGACGACACGCCGGCTCTCGCGGAGGACCAGTTCGACCTGGCGCGGATCCTTGTCGCCTTCGCGCGCGAGCTCGAGGGCTCGCGCCGAGGGTTCGATCTCCGCGAGCGCGACGATGCGGCCTTCCTGTTTGGAGACGACTTTCTGGGCGACGACGAGCACGCCGCCGCGAAGTGCGTGTCCCGTGCGCTGTGCCGCGGCGGCGATCTCACCGGCGAGGTCATCGCCCGGGCCGATCGTCGGAATGCCCGGGAGCGCGACGGCGTGCAGCTCGGCAGTCACCGATCGCCCCCGAAACCGAACTCGTGCAGCAGCGCGCGCGTCCGAGTGCCGCCCGAGGACCCGGTGGCGCGGGCGAGCGCCTCGGCGTCCTCGACCTGGTCGAGGTCGATCGCGAGCGAGTCGCTCGGAAGTTCGGCATACGCCAGCCCCGCCGCGAGCGCGGCTTCGCGGTGCGCGGTGGCGCTGTCCTTGCCGAAGCGGTTGGGGATCGCATTCCAGGGCGCGCGCAGGAGCGCGGAGGTTCCGCCATCGCGCGACGGCGCGAGCACGACGCCCTCGCCGCCGAAGCCCTGCAGCGACACGAACAGTGCGTCGATGTCTTCGGCGCGCGCGGCCGCAACGTCGCCGAGGAGCACCAGAAGCGTGTCGGCTCCGGCCGCAGCGAGCTCGGTGCAGGCCCCGTCGAGCGAGGCGTTGAGGCCGGGATCGTCGCGGACCAGCGCGAGTGCGCCGAGCTCCCGGGCCCGATCGCCGACGCGGACGTCCGGAGTGACTACGGCGACCCGGTCGATCGCGTCCACCCCGAGCAGGCATCCGACGACGTCGTCGAGCATCGCGAGACTGAGCCGTTCGATCTGGCCGCGCGTCAGGCTCGCCACGAGTCGCGACTTGCCCGCATCGAGCGCCTTCACCGGAACGAGCGCCGCGACGCTCACGCGAGCTCCCGCGCGAGCGATACCGCGGCTTCGGCGACTGCGGTCGAGCGTGCGATGTCCGTCATCAAGGTGTCGAGATGGCGAGTGCGCAGGCCGAGCGCTTCGACCGCGGGGATCTGGTCGGTGTCTCGCGAGTCCAGCACGAAGCCCGACGCGAAGTCGCGATAGAGCGAGGCCACGCCGCTCGCCGAAACTTCGGCTCCCGTCCCGCGCAGCAACTGAGCCGCGGGCCCCTTCACCGGGAGTCCGCCGATGAGCGGCGAGATCGCGACCACGGGAGCATGGCTTTCACGGAGAGCGTCGCGGATGCCGGGGACCGCGAGGATCGGTCCGATCGACACGACGGGATTGCTCGGGCAGAGGACGATGGCTTCGGCCGCATCCAGCGCTTCGAGGACACCGGGTGCCGGGCGTGCCGACTGAGCCGCTGAGAGGTCGACGCCCGTGACGTCGTCGGGGGCCCCGTCGCGTGCGAGGTACTCCTCGAAGTGAACGCGGCGATCCCCGGCCAACTCGACGAAGGTGGGGCACGGATCTTCCGACATCGGCAGGATCTCGGCCTCGATCCGGAGCCCCCGCCGGAGCTCATCGGTCACTTCGGCCAGGCCGGCTCCCTGGCGCAGTCGGAGGGTTCGGTGATGGCAGTGCGCGAAATCGCGGTCGCCGAGACGAAACCATGTTTCGTGACCGAGTTCGCCGAGCGCATCGACCACCCGAAAGCCGTCGCCCTCGATTCCGTAACCGCGCTCCGCGTTCACGATGCCCGCAAGCGTGTAAGAGACGATGTCGACGTCGGGAGAGACGTGCACACCGTAGAAGTCGCGGTCGTCGCCCGTGTTGACGACAATCGTGACGTCCGCGGGCGGGACCGTTCGGATCAGGCCCCGCAGCAGGCGGGCTGCGCCCACCCCGCCGGCTAGCGCAACGATGGACACCGCTCGCTACGGCCGGTCGAACTCGGCCCGCTCCTCTTCGAGGGTACGAAGCTCGCTGAGGAGAGAGGGGAGTCGCTGCGCCACCTCGCGGAACGTCGTGTCGAACGCGAGCTCTGACGGGTCTTCGGGCGCCGGCGACGAGACGTAGAGCTTCAGGACTTTTTCGTCCGCCTCGATGTCCGCTTCGAGTTCGGAGATCCGGTCATTGATGTCGCGCCTCACCCGCTCGCGCTCGGCGCGCGTCATCTCGACTTCCGCGCGCGGATCCGGCTCTGCCCGGATCTCGTCGCCGTCGTCCCAGAGCGTGCCGTCCGAGCTGCCATCTTCCCAGGTCCGCGGTCGATCGCTCTCTGCCCAGCGATCCGCTTCGCTGCCGCGCGGTGCCGAGCGCCCACTCCGGCTCGCCGTGCCGGCGGGAGACGAGCCTCTCGTGTCGTCCGACTCGAACCCGTCGTTCGCGGAGGTCGCCTGCAGCTGACGGGCAGAAGAGCGCAGCCGACGCGGAATCGAGCCGTAGTCGGTCGTGTAGTGAGCGATCCCGTTGGTGTCGATCCATTTGTAGATCGTCGGAGTCGCGGAGGCCTCTGTCTCTTCCTGTGCGCCTACCGGCGCCGGGCCGAGCAGGAGCATCCCTGCCAGCAGGAGCAGCAGGAGCGGGGTCGGCAGATGCGTGGAAGCGGACGCCATGGCGGCCTGATTCTCCGAGAGGGAGGCGAGCGAGTCAACCGCGTGGCTTCGGGTGGGCGCCGTCGTGTCCAGCCAACGTTCACACAAGGGCCCCGGGATTCGACTGAAATGCCACAACGTCGCGGAATCGTGGGGTCGAACGTCCGGTCGGGGCCGGCACACAGATTGCTCTCTGGTCCGACATGCGGGCACAAATCGGTCTGAGTCTCGTTTGTGCGGTGGTCCTGGGCGGGCTCTCTGCGGCCACCGAGCCGCGTCGTTGGGAGCCGTCGAGCGAGGTGGTCGGGCTGCGAGAAGCGGGCGCGATCGCGTTCGACCCGGTTCTCGGGCGCGTGGCGGTGGGCGATCGCGGCGGCGTGTCTTGGTTCGTACGGGGCCGCGCCGCGGAGCGGGTACTCCGGCGGGGGCCGGTCCACGACCTGGTCTTTACCGATCGGGGTGCGCTCTATGCCGCGACGGCACGCGGGGTCTTCCGGATCGAGACCTCTGGCGCGGTGGTGGAGGTGCCGTTCGGGCCCGGGGGGCCCGAGAGCGTCGAGCGGCTCGCGGCTGCCGCCGGGTGGGTCGTCGCGGCCGGGCAGGGTGGCTTGTTTCTCTCTCGAGACGGCGGGCGCTTTGCGAGGATGCCTGGCGGGACGGCGCGTCAGGGAGTGACCGCGGTCGTACTCACCGGCGGCGACGGTACGGCGGGCGGCGCGGAACTGTGGTGGATTGCGCAGGGCACACTCTTCAGGGGGCGGGTCGAGGCGGGGGACCCGCCGCGGCTCGACATCGAGGAGCGCCACGCGTTGCCGGCTGGGGCACTCGCACGAGAGGCCCTCGATCTCCTCGTGGACGTGGGCGGAGTGCGGGCGGCGGTTCTTGCCGAGCGAGAAGTTGCGCTCCTGCGAGAAAGTCGGTTCGACCGTGTGTCGCCCCCGTGGCCCGCGGGTGCGCGCGCGCGTCGAATGGCCGAGCTCGATTCCGAACTCTGGGTCGCGACCGATCGCGGATTGGTCGTCGGCGCCGGCTGGGCGGGGCCGTGGCGCCGCGCGGGGTCGCCGGCCGGAGACGCTGCGGTCGCCGCATTGGCACCGGCGCCGGTCGGTCTTTGGATCGCCGGCAAGCGGGGGCTCTTGCTCGGGCGCCGACAGCTCCCTCAGGGCGCGCCGGCCGGCGCCGACTATGTGGAGCGCCTGCAGATCGAACCGACGGTCCAGGAGGTGCACGCCGCGGTCGTGCGTCACCAGGGCCTCACCGATCGGCGGATGCGCGAACTCGCGCGCGGGGTTCGTCGCCGCGGCTGGTTGCCCGCCGTGATCGTGCGCGGAGCGTACGGCGACCTCCGCCGCGCGAGCATCGACGAGGATCAGGTCGTCTTCAGCTCCGGCACGCAGCACGACCTGCTCGACTCGCGCAGTGATCACGACCGTGATTGGGAGGCTTCTCTCGCACTCACGTGGCAGCTCGGCGACGTGCTCTATCACCCGGAGTCCATCGATGTCTCGAAGGAGTCGCGCGAGTGGGTGGAGCTGCGCGACGAAGTGCTCGACGAGGTCAACCAGCTCTATTTCGAGCGGCGCCGCGTTCTGCTGGAGTTGGCGGAAACCCCCGACAGATCGGCTGAGTCTGAGCGGCATCGGCTGCGGGCCGACGAACTCGCGGCCGGGCTCGATGCCTGGACCGGCGGTTGGTTCGGCTTTCGCGCACCGGCGCTCTCGAACGCCGGTTCTCACACGACCTTACCCCCCAAGGAGAACAAACCATGACTCGACTCTTGCGTGCGACCGTTCTGGGCTCGTTTCTGGCGGCGCTGAGCGCTGCCCCCGTCTACTCGCTGCCCGTGCTGTCGGAGATCTTCTACGACGCCACCGGGGCCGATGCCGGCCAGGGCTTCGTCGAACTCTTCGGCGCGGCCGGGACCGACGTCGAAGGATTCACGATCGAGGGAGTGAACGGATCGAACGGAGAAGTGACGGTCACCGTCGTGCTCACCGGATCGATTCCCGCGGACGGCATCCTCGTGGTCGCGGACGAGGAAGACGGTGGGACTTCCGTTCCTGAGTCGGATTTGCTTGCGAACTTCGACTTCCAGAATGGGCCGGATTCGGTCGTGCTGCGCGATGCGCTCGGCACGGTGATCGATGCGGTTGGGTACGGCGAGTTCGGACCCGGCGACGTATTTGCCGGCGAGGGCGAGCCGGTCGCGGACCCACCGGCGGGGTCGAGCATCGCGCGGATCTTCGCCGACGTGGACACCGACTCGAACGTTGCGGACTTCGGCGCTCTGGAATCCCCGACGCCCGGGTTCGCGCCGGTCCAGAGTGTGCCCGAGCCCGGGTCGGCGATCTTGCTCGCTTCGGGCGGAGCGCTGCTGGCACTCCTCGGCGCCCGGCGAGGCGTTGTGCGGCGGTAGACGAGCTCCCCCCCTGCTCCCCGCCGCTTCGGCCCCGGCGTTTCCGCGCCGGCCGGCCGCTGGGCCCCGGTGCGCTTGCGTGCCGGGGCCCTTTTCGACTTTCGCAGGAACATGGGGCTAAAGAGCTACGAATTGTGACGTTTCAGCGCGCGCCGGGGCTCGCCGATACCCACATGCGCAGCCCCGTGCTTCATCCTCGCGAGATCGGCGAGGCTTTGGTTGAAATGCGGGGGGGCTTCTCGCACACTGCGCGGCCTTTCGCCGCGCGAGGCACCGGCATGTTGTCCGGCTTCAATACGAATATCCGCTACCGATCGGTGCTCTTTCACGTTCAAAGTGAGGACAGCGGTCGCGAGCACCCTCACATCATCACCCACCTCTATCATGGTGGGACGATCATTGCGTCCGAGAAGAGCACCTATGAGGATCGTGTCGACGAGGCGAACCTCCCGGATATCGTGAAGAGCCTGATGGAAAGTCAGCACAAAGCCGTACTCAAGCGTCTGACCGCCGCGGAGTTCGACTCCGACATCCGGGAGCGACTCGGCGACGTGTTCGGGGATCCCGCGGACACCAAGGCCGTGCCGCGATCCCACACGGACGCAACGGATGCCCCGGCGTCACTCGAACCGTCGGCGCCCGCCCCGAGTGCGCCCGTGAATTCGGAAGAGGTCGGATTCGGAGACGGCATCGTTTCGGAGAAGCCCCTCGACGAAGTGATCCTCGATTATCTGGTCGAGAGTGCCCGCAAGCGGAAGCGTCGCTCGTAGTGAGCCTGGCGGTCGACCCGGCCAATCCGGGAGGCGACGCGATCGTCCGGCTCTTTCACGTATCGAAGTCCTATCTCGCCGGGACGTATGCGCTGCAGGACGTGAGCCTCGAACTCCGTAAGGGGGAGCTCACCTTTCTCACCGGACCGAGTGGTGCGGGCAAGACGACGCTCTTGAAGCTCGTGTTCGCTGCGGAGCGCCCCAGCGAGGGCCAGATTCTGGTGCTCGGGCGCAACGTCGGACGCCTCCGGCCGTCGGGAGTCGCGGAATTGCGCCGGCGGATCGGCGTGGTCTTCCAGGACTTCAAGCTTCTTTCCGGCAGGACCGTGGAGGAGAACGTCGCATTGGCGCTCCACGTCGTCGGCGTGCCACGTCGACAGGCGCGCGCGAAGGTGTTCGACATCTTGAAGCGGGTCGGGCTCCATCACCGGCGCTTCCATCATCCGCTGTCGCTGTCGGGTGGAGAGCAGCAGCGGATCGCCATCGCGCGTGCGCTCGTCAATGAGCCCGACATCCTTCTGGCGGACGAACCGACCGGAAACCTCGACTCCGACCTCAGCCTCGCGATCATGGAACTCATCGCGTCGGCGGCTGCACGCGGAACCACCGTCCTGGTGGCGACTCACGATCAGAGTCTCGTCGAGCGCTTCGGACGCCGCGGAGTGCATCTCGAAGACGGGAGGCTCACCGCCACGACGGCCGCCGGGAACCGCGGATGAAGGGCCTGTGGGCGCGGCTGCGATACTTCGCCCGAACCGCCTGGGTTGGGCTGCGCTCGAGCGCCGTGACCGGCGCGGTCGGGATCGTCACGATCACCGTCTCGCTGCTGTTGGTCGGAGCGTTCGCGCTCGTCGTGTCGAACATGGAGGGCTTGATCGAACGATTCGGCAGCCAGGTGCGCTTGACCGCCTACCTGGCGGAGGGTTCTTCGGAAGAAGCGCAGCACGTCCTGCGCGACCTCGTGGCCGAGCGCGAAGACGTCGCGAGCGCGGAGTGGGTTTCGAAGGAGGCTGCGCTCGAGCGATTTCGCGAGCGGGTCGGCGCCCAGTCCGAGCTGCTCGAGGGGCTCGAGGAAAACCCGCTGCCGGCGTCGCTCGAAATCTCGCTCGCGGCGGCGCATCAGACCCCGGTTGGACTCGAGCGGCTCGCAGCCGATCTCGCCGCGGAGCCCGCGGTCGAGGAGGTCACGCACGGCCATGCCTGGGTCGAGGGCTATGCGCGCGCGGTCGCGCTGCTTCGTGTCGGCGGAGTGGTGCTCGGGGGCGTCCTCGTGCTCGCCGCGTTGCTGATCGTTACGAACACGATTCGCCTCGCGGTCTACGCCCGCAGAGACGAACTCGACATCCTGCTGCTCGTGGGCGCCACGCGCGGCTTCATCGCAGTGCCGTTCCTGCTCGAGGGTCTGATCCAGGGACTCACGGGCGGCGTGCTGGCTCTCGCGTTGCTGTATGCGACCTATCTCGGTGTTGGTGCCCAGCTGCAGGAGACACTCGCTTTCCTGTTGGGCCACGCCCCGCCACGTTTCCTCGAGCCGTCAGGGGCGATGATGCTCGTAGGCTGTGGTGCCGGGCTCGGGTTGGTGGGCTCGCTCATCGCGGTGGCGCAGGGGCTGCGCTCGTGAAGTCGAGACTCGCGCTCCTCGTGGCCGTCGGGCTCGGGATCGCGCGACTCGCCGGCGCGGCGGAGTCGGAAGACGCGCGTCTCGAGACGCTGCGGCGCGCGATCGAAGAGCATCGCGAGCGAGTCACGGCATTCGAGCGCAAAGAGAGCGGGTTGCTCGAGACGGTCGAGGAAATCGACAAGGCGCTCGGAGCGCTGCGTCGTGATGCGGGTGCGGCGCGGTCCGAAGCGCAGGGTGCGCGCGAGCGTCTGACGCAGCTCGAAGCGCAGATCGAGGAGTTGCAGGGGAGCCTGGCGGGGACGCGTGCGGCGATGAGCGTCCGCGCCGTTGCGCTCTACAAGGCGGGGGACCTGGGCCCGATTCGTGCGCTCTTTGCCGCCGAGAATCTGCGCGAGGCGCTCGAGCGTGCCGAGGTGTTGCAGCGCCTGCTGACCCACGATCAGCGGTTGCTGCGCCGATTTCGCGCCGAGGACCTGGCGCTGACGGGGGCGCGAACCGGCGCGCAGCAGGCGTCGGAAACGCTCGATGCAGCCGCTGACCGATTGGCACGCCGTGCCGACGAAGTCCAGCGAGAGCAGGCCTCGCGCCAACAGTTGCTCGCGAGCGTGCGCTCCGACCGGCGCAGTAGTCGCGCGGCACTCAATGAGCTCGAAGCCGCGGCGCAGGCTCTCGAGGAAACCCTCGAGCATCTTCAGGAAGAATCGAGTGAGCGTCCGGTCCCGACCGGTGCCGCGTTTGCTGAGAAGAAGGGTCGGCTCGAGCCGCCCGTCGAAGCGACGGTCGCAGAGACCTTCGGACGCGTTGTCGATCAGGAGTTCCAGACGGAGACCTTTCGGAAGGGGCTCGAGTTTCGCACGAAGCTCGGGGACGACGTCTACGCCGTCGGCGATGGCGCGGTTCGGTTCGCCGGCTGGTTCCGCGGCTACGGCAAGATCGTGATTCTCGACCATGGCGACGAATACTTCACAGTCAGTGGTCACCTCGACGAAATCGAAGTCGCGGTGGGAGACGATGTCCGCGAGGGCGATCGCATCGCGCGTGCCGGGGAGACCGGCTCCCTGGTCGGGCCGAAGCTCTACTTCGAACTCCGGCGGGGCGGGCAGGCGCTCGACCCGGCCGAATGGCTCCGCTCCGGGCGTGGACGCTAGCCGGGCCATCTCACAGCCGAGCCCGCAATTCCGCCTGCTAGACTCGCGTTCTACCGCGCCTATCGCTGCGCGGCCGCCTTCAAGCGATCGTGACGAGCGACCGAAAGCACCCCCGGAAAGACCCCCGAAAGGAACGAGACATTCCGATGCAACGCAGCACGCGGCTTCGTTTCCTGGTCGGCTTCGTGGCCGGCACGCTCACCACGGCGCTCGTGATCGGGTCGACCGGGGTTGCCAGCGGATTGGCCTCCACGCGGTATCGCGACCTCAGCCTCTTCACGAATGTCTTGCGTCTCGTGCGCGAGAACTATGTCGAGGAGCTCGATGAGGCCGAGCTGGTTCGAGGGGCGGTCCGGGGGATGCTGCTGGAGCTCGATCCGCACTCCTCCTACCTCGACCCCAGTGCGCATCGCGAGATGCAGGTCGATACGAAAGGTGAGTTCCACGGCCTCGGAATCGAAATCATGAAGCGGCGCGACGGCTACATCGAGATCGTCGCGCCGATCGACGGGACCCCGGCATCGCGAGCGGGCCTTCGAGCGCGCGACCAGGTCGTCGCCATCTGCCCGACCGAACAGCCCGAAGAGTGGACCGAGCCCTGCCGCTCGACCAAGAGCATGGAGCTGCACGAAGCCGTGGTGCACATGCGCGGGCGGAAGGGCTCGCAGATCACCATTCACATCCTGCGTGAAGGCTTCGAAGCGCCTGCGCCCTACGACATCGTGCGCGACGTCGTGAAGGTGGACTCCGTCGAGGGGAAGACCCTCGAGTCGGGCTACGGTTACGTGCGGGTCCGCTCGTTTCAGGAGCGCACTGCCGAAGACTTGCGGCGGATCATGCGCTCGCTTCGGGAAGAAGCGGGCGGTTCGTTCGCGGGCTTCGTGCTCGATCTGCGCGACAATCCGGGCGGTCTGCTCGACCAAGCGGTGCGCGTCGCCGATGTGTGGCTGTCCGAAGGGCTGATCGTCTACACACAGGGGCGTGTGGAGGCGCAGCGCCAGGAGTTCCGCGCGCGCGCCGATGGCGAAGACGGTGCCTACCCGATGGTGGTACTCGTGAACGCCGGGAGCGCGAGTGCTTCCGAGATCGTCGCGGGCGCGCTGCAAGATCAGAACCGCGCGCTCGTGCTCGGCACGTCCAGCTTCGGCAAGGGCTCCGTGCAGACGGTGTACCCGCTCGACGATGGGTCTGGCCTCCGTTTGACCACGGCGCTCTACTACACACCCGCAGGTCGCTCGATCCAGGAGGTCGGTATCGAACCCGACATCGAGGTCGAACTCGCCCCCGAAGCCGGAGACGATGCGGGGTTGCGGCAGCTTCGAGAGCGCGATCTCGAGGGTCACTTCACCCACGAGGACGCCGAGCCGGGTGCCGAGAGTCGCCCGGAGCCAGAGGCGGTGCCGACGGCAGAAGCCGGCGAGGAGCCGGAAGACCTGCAGCTCAGCCGTGCGCTCGAAGTGCTGAAGAGTTGGGCGTACTTCGAGAGGCTGCGCGGGACGCAACAGCGAGCCGAGGCCTCGGCTCCCAGCGCGAGCGTCCTGCATGACGCCCCCGTCGCGCCCTGAGCGCGCGGGGCCCGCGCTCCGGGGATCTCGAGCCGGCGGCACACGACGCCGGGCCGCCCGTGTATTCGGTGTCGGAACTCGTCGCCGGCGTGCGCGAGTTGCTCGAGGTACGTGTGGGCCAAGTCCTCGTCGCGGGTGAGGTCAGCAACGTCCATGCGGCGACCTCTGGCCACTTCTATTTCACGCTGAAGGACTCGGGCGCACAACTCCGCGCCGTTCTGTTCCGCGGGGATGCCCGCCGGAGCCGCTTCGAGCCCGAAGCGGGTCTCGAGGTGGTGGCCCAGGGCGAGATGAGTCTCTATGCCGCGCGCGGCGATCTGCAGATGATCGTGCGCCGGCTGGAGCCGCGCGGTCGGGGCGCACTGCAGGTCGCCTTCGAGCAGCTCCGCGCCCGACTCGATGCGGAAGGCCTGTTCGATCCGGGCGCCCGGCGCGAGTTGCCGACGCTGCCGCGCCGCATCGGGATCGTCACGTCGACGCGCGGCGCGGCGATTCGTGACGTGATCGAGGTGACCGGGTCGCGCTTCCCGTCGGTGCCGTTGCTGGTCGCTGCGACTCGGGTGCAAGGGGACGGCGCTGAGCACGAGATCGCCGCAGCGCTCGAGCAGGTGGCCGTGGCACCCGAGGTGGATGTGGTGCTGCTGGTGCGAGGCGGAGGATCGCTCGAGGACTTGTTGCCGTTCAATACGGAGGTCGTCGCCCGGGCGCTGCGCGCTTGTCCGGTTCCGGTGATCTCGGGGGTCGGGCACGAGGTGGATGTCACGATTGCGGACCTCGCTGCCGATGCCCGCGCACCGACGCCTTCGGCGGCGGCGGCGCTCGCACTCCCCGCGCGGGAAGAGCTCGCCGACCGCCTCAGGAGCGACCGCGCACGGCTCGAGGCGGCGGCGCGCCGGAGGTTCGAGCGCGCTTCGGACCATCACGCGCGGATGCACGAGGCGCTCCGGGCCGCGTCGCCGGCCGCGCGGGTGTACGGGTGGCAGGAACGCAGGGTCGCCGCCGAACGCGCGCTCCGGAGCGCGGCCCAGCGCGATCTCGAACGCCGGCGCAGCCAGCTCGCGAACTGTCTGGTGGGCCTCGATGCGCTCTCGCCGCTCGCGGTCCTCGGCCGGGGGTACGCGATCGCTCGCGATCCGGCGACCGGACGAATTCTCCGGCGCATTGGAGATGCGGTTCAGGGGGAGTCTCTCTCGGTGCGGGTGCCGGACGGTGAGATCGACGCGACGATCACGGGTGTGCGGGCTTCCGTGAACGCGGAGACACGCCGAGACCCCTGATTTCACGGGGTTTTTCGGGTCCGAGCGGTTTGACGCCCACACCCCTCGCGAGTTAGCTTCCGCGCTGGATGTCCGGCCCCCCGAAGTCCGCGAGCGCCTCTGGCGCCGAAGCGCCCAGCTTCGAAACTGCGCTCGAGCAGCTCGAGGAAATCGTCGAGCAGCTCGAGGGTGGCGACTTGCCTCTCGAAGAGGCTCTCGGTGTGTTCGAGCAAGGGGTGGCGTTGTCGCGGAACTGCAATGACCGCCTGGCGGACGCCGAGCGCCGCATCGAAGAGTTGACGCCCGGCGGATTGGGCACCCAACCGCTCGACGCCGAGGATGGGGACTGATGGATCTCCAGGCCTACCTGGAAGATCGGACGGCGCGAGTCGACCGATATCTCGACGACCGGCTACCTCCGGCCGATGTCCCGCCGGCGGATCTGCACGCCGCGATGCGCCATCTCGTTTTTCCGGGTGGGAAGCGCCTGCGCCCGGCACTCTGCTTTGCCGCGTGCGAAGCATTCGGTGCACCGACGGAGCGAGCGCTGCCGATGGCTGCGGCCGTCGAACTCGTGCACAATTATTCGCTCGTGCACGACGACTTGCCGTGCATGGACGACGATGTGGAGCGTCGCGGCCGACCGACGGTTCATGTGCAGTTCGGTGAGGCGATGGCCGTGCTGGCGGGCGACGGGCTTCAGGCGCTCGCGTTCGGCGTGCTCGCCGATGCGCCGGATGTGCCCCCCGACCGCGTGCTCGATTCGATTGCCGATCTGGCCGCGCTCGCGGGTTCCGCAGGGATGGTCGGGGGCCAGGCGGATGACCTCGAGTTCCCCGCGGACGCGGGCGGGGAGGCGGTAGAGGCGGTCCATCTGCGCAAGTCTGCGGCGCTCATCGCGGCGGCGGTCGTCGGCGGAGCTCGGTTCGCAGGCGCCGAGCCGGCGCGCCTCGCGACCCTCAGGCGCTTCGCCCTCGACGTCGGAGTGGCCTTTCAGATCGCCGATGACATAGAGGATCGGGACGACGAGGAACCGTGCTCGCTCGTGCGGGTTCTGGGTATGGATGCAGCGAGAGACAGATCAGGGCAACTGCTGGTGAGAGCCCTCGAGTCGATCGAGGGTCTCGGCGAGCCGGCGGAACCGCTCCGGGATCTGGCCCGCTATGCGGTGGAGCGGATCGTTTGAGTTCGGAGGATTCGATGACCCAGGAGGCGCTGCTTCCGCAGATTCAGGCCCCGGAGGATCTGCGTCGCCTTTCGCGCGAACAAGTCCCGCAGGTGGCCGACGAGTTGCGCGCGGAAATCGTCCATCAGGTTTCGCAGGTGGGCGGACACCTGGCCTCGAGCCTCGGTGCCGTCGAGCTGATCACAGCGATCCACTACACGTTCGATACGCCCCGCGACAAGCTGGTCCTCGACGTCGGTCACCAGGGCTACGCACACAAGATGCTCACGGGTCGGCGCGAGGGGTTCGAGCAGATCGGGAAGGAAGGCGGCATCGGCAAATTTCTGCGCCGCAGCGAGTCGCCGCACGATCCGTTCGGTGCCGGTCACGCCGGGACGTCGATCTCGGCCGCGCTCGGGATGGCGCGCGCGTTCCAGCACAAGGGGGAGAACCGCGCCGCGATCGCGATGATCGGCGACGGCGGCATGACGGCGGGCATGGCCTTCGAGGCCCTCAACCACGCGGGCGACCTCCATCAGAAGAACCTCGTCGTCGTGCTCAATGACAACGAGATGTCGATCTCTCCGAACGTGGGTGCGATGTCGTCGTATCTCTCGCGCAAGCTCTCGGCGCCCATGGTGCGCCGGATGAAAGGCTGGGCGAAAGAGTTTCTCACGACGATGCCGGGCGACATGCTCCACTGGGCACAGAAGGCCGAGGAGTCGCTCAAGGTCTTCTTCTCGCCGGGCCTGCTGTTCGAGGCGCTCAACTTCAAGTACGTCGGTCCGGTGCAGGGCCATCGTATGGACGTGCTGCTCGAAACGTTCGCGAATGTGAAGCAGATGATCGATGCGGGCGACGGCCCGATCCTGGTCCACGCGCTCACCGCAAAGGGCTACGGCTACGAGCCCGCGCAACAGGATCCCTTCCGATATCACGGCGTCGGCGCGTTCGATATCGACTCCGGCGCGTTCGCGCCGTCGAAGCCCGGCCCGCCGAAGTTCCAGAACGTGTTCGCTGACGCGCTGATCCGGCTCGCGCAGGAAGACGAGCGCATCGTGGGCATCACCGCGGCGATGGCGGACGGTACCGGTCTCGATCGGTTCAAGAAGGCATTTCCGAGTCGCTTCTACGATGTCGGAATCGCGGAGCAGCACGCCGTCACGTTCGCCGCGGGGATGGCCACTGAGGGCATGAAACCGGTGGCCGCGATCTACTCGACGTTCCTGCAGCGGGCATACGATCAGGTCGTTCACGACGTCTGTGTCCAGAACCTCGACGTGACGCTCGCGATGGACCGCGCGGGATTGGTAGGTGCCGATGGCGCGACGCATCAGGGCATGTACGACATCGCCTATCTGCGGACGCTTCCGAACATGATCGTGATGGCGCCGAAAGACGAGAACGAACTCCAGCACATGGTGCGGACCGCAGTCGAGTACGACGGGCCCGCGGCGATCCGCTACCCGCGCGGAGCGGGCCACGGTGTGCCGATGGATCCGGAGATCAAGGCGCTTCCCGTTGGTGAGGCAGAGCTGCTTCGCGACGGCGAGGATGCCGGGGTCATCGCCTTCGGCAGTCGGGTCCATCCGGCGCTCGAGGCGGCCGATGCTCTCGCCGCCGAAGGGCACTCGACCGCGGTGCTGAATGCGCGCTTTGCCAAGCCGCTCGATCGCCAGAAGATCCTGCGCCTGGCCAAACGGTGCGGCGTTCTCGTGACGGTCGAGGAGCACGCTGCGATGGGAGGCTTCGGGAGCTCGGTGCTCGAGCTGCTGGCCGAAGCGGGTTGCCAGGTACCGGTTCGCTGCCTCGCGATCCCCGATGAGTTGATCGAGCACGGCAGCTCCGGCGCACAGCTCGCGCGCTTGCGCCTCGACGCGGACGGCATCGCATCGGTGGTTCGCGAGCTTCTCGCAGAGGGGTGATCCGATGGCGCGCACTCCCTCGGTGCGTCCCGACGGAGTGCCCCCGAAAGGTCGTCGCCGCCTCGATGAGCGTCTTGTGGCGGACGACCTCGCGGAGTCGCGCACACGCGCGCAGTCGCTCATCCGGATGGGTCGTGTCCTGGTGGACGACGTTCCGATCGAGAAGCCTGGGACATCCGTTCGGGACACCGCGATCGTGCGCATCCGCGGGGAGACGCTGCGGTTCGTCTCGCGCGGAGGAGACAAGCTGGCCGGTGCGCTCGAAGACCTTTCGATCGATCCCCGGGGCCGTCAGTGCCTCGATGTCGGCGCCTCGACCGGCGGGTTCACGGACTGTCTGCTCCAACAGGGTGCGGCGCACGTCGTGGCAGTCGATGTGGGCTACGGCCAGCTCCATCCGCGGCTCCGTTCGGATTCGCGTGTTGCGGTCCTCGAGCGCACCAACTTCAGGACCGTTCCCGCCGAGACGGTCCGTGCGCAAGGGGAGCGCGCGTTCGAGCTCGTCGTGATGGACGTCTCGTTCATCTCTGCAGCACGGTTGCTGCCGAAGGTGCGCGAGGTCGCCGAGGGCGCGGAGCTGCTGGTGATGGTCAAGCCGCAGTTCGAGGTGGGGCGCGAACAGGTGGGGAAGGGCGGCGTGGTTCGTGACGATGCCCTTCGCCAACAGGCGGCGGAAGCGGTGATGGCGACCGCCGTGGAGCTCGGTTGGCGGCCCGCGGGCCAGTCAGAGAGTCGGCTGGCGGGGCCGCGCGGCAATCGGGAGATCTTCGTCCATCTGCGGCCCTGCCCCCGGCCCTGAGACCAGAGACGGGGCGCCCGAATGCTATCACCGGCTCGGAGGGGGGAAACGGATTGAACCTGTTTGCATCGCGGTCGGCGAGGTTCGTGCTCGGGAGTTTTGTGGGCGCGGCGCTGGGGGTCGGCGTCGCATGCGCGGCGACCCCGGACGATTCGCTCGCCGACGAGGAATGGGTGCTCGTGGAGCTCTCGGGCGAGCCGGTGCCCGGCGGCGAGATCGTCGCGACCCTGCGCTACGCCGCCGCAGAAAAGCGGGTGAGCGGCGCGGCGGGTTGCAATCGCTACTTCGGCAGTGTCCTCGAAGGTCCGGCTGGCGGCGATCTGAAGCTGGGCCCGATCGGGGCGACGCGGAAGCTCTGCCCCCCGCCGGCGATGGAGTTCGAGGGGCGCTTTCTCGCCGTGCTCGCGACGGTGTCGCGCTGGGAGCGAGCCGGGGGTGAGCTGCGCCTCACGGGCTCGGCAGGCTCGCTCCGCTTCGAGGTTCGTCCCCGGTAGCCCATTCCGTCTAATTCGTACCATCGCAGTACGGATTCCCATGGGCTAGACTCTGCCGGCGCATAGGAGAGCGATCGCATGGCCCTCATTCAGGTCTCGGAAACCGCTGCAGAACAGATCAAGCGTCTTCTCGATGGCGAGGGGAAGCTCGAGACGCACGCGTTGCGGATGAAGGTCATCGGGGGCGGCTGCTCGGGCCTCCAATACCAGCTCGCCTTCGACGATCAGCAGAAGGAGCAGGACTCCGAGATCGTCGCCAATGGGGTCCGGCTCCTCGTGGACGAAAAGAGTGCCCTCTATCTCGTCGGAACCACTCTCGATTTCGTCGACGGCCTGATGGAGACGGGGTTCAAGATCGAAAACCCCAACGCCAAGAACACCTGCGGGTGCGGCCAGTCCTTCTCCTAGCGGGCCCCGGCCCGCGCAAGATCGGCGCCTGAGGGGTTCCTTGTCGAAGCCCCCCATCTACCTGGATCATCACGCGACGACGCCGGTCGATCCCCGCGTGCTGGAGGCGATGCTCCCGTACTTTCAAGAGGAGTACGGCAACGCTGCGAGCACGACCCACGTCTTCGGCTGGCGCGCAGAGGCAGCCGTCGAGCTGGCGCGAGAGGAGATCGCGGCGGCGATCGGGGCGCGGGATCCGCGTGAAATCGTCTTCACCAGTGGCGCCACCGAGAGCGACAATCTCGCGCTCAAGGGCATCGCATGGGCGCGAGAGCCGGGTTCCCTCGTGATCTCAGCGGTCGAGCATCCGGCGGTTGCGGACACCGCGGCGGCGCTTGCGCGGCGAGGCTACTCGCTCGAAGTCGTTCCGGTGGACGACACGGGACGGGTGGCCCCCGCTGACGTGGCTGCGGCGTTGCGCGACGACACGCGTCTCGTCTCCGTGCTCTGGGCGAACGGTGAGGTCGGCACGCTGCAGGACGTGGGCGCGATCGCGGAGGTCTGTCGGGCGCGAGGGGTACCGTTCCACACCGACGCCGCTCAGGCCGTCGGCAAGATTCCGGTGGACGTGGCGGCAGAGAATCTCGACCTCCTCTCGCTTTCCGCCCACAAAGTCTATGGACCGAAAGGAGTCGGCGCGCTCTATGTGCGGCGCGGACGACCGCGGCTCGAGCTCGAGCCGCTGCTTCACGGCGGGGGACACGAAGGCGGGCGTCGTTCGGGTTCCCTTCCGGTCGCTCTGATCGTCGGTCTGGCGCGCGCGCTGACGCTCGCTGCCGAGGAGCGCGAGGCGGAGTCGCTCCGTCTTGCCGGGCTGCGCGAACGCTTCCGCAGCGCACTCGCTGCGCAGGTTCCCGGTGTGCACCTGAACGGAGCTTCCGATGCCCGGCTCCCGGGAAATCTCCACGTGTCGATCGAAGGCGTCCCGGCGGATGCCCTCGTCGCGGCCGTGCCGAGCGTCGCGCTTTCGACGGGCTCGGCCTGCAGCTCCGCGAGTTCGGAGCCGAGCCCGGTGCTGCGTGCGCTTGGGCTCTCCGAGGCGCGCGTGCGCGAAGGGCTGCGCGTCGGATTCGGGCGGTTCAACACCGAGGTCGAGATCGATCTGGCGGCGGAAGCGATCGCTCAGGCGGCCCTCGAGATCCGAGAACTGGCCGGCGGTGCCGCCTCGCCGGCATCCCCTGGGGCCGCTAAGCTGCCCCATTCGTCCAGTTCTGGACACTGAGGAGAGCGGTTCGTGACGGAGCAGAAGAGCACCAACATCACCTGGCACGCGGGGCAGATCGGTCGAGCCGACCGCGAAAACTTGCTCGGCCAGAAGGGCGTCACTGTATGGCTCACCGGGCTGTCGGCTTCCGGCAAGTCGACGATCGCTGTCGCGGCCGAAGCGGAGCTCGTGAAGCGTGGGCGTCTCGCGTACGTGCTCGACGGAGACAACGTTCGCCACGGCCTGAACAAGAATCTCGGCTTCTCGCCGGAAGACCGGACCGAGAACATTCGCCGAATCGGCGAGGTCGCCAAGCTGTTCGCCGAGACCGGCGTCGTGGTGCTGACGTCGTTCATCTCTCCGTACCGGGCCGATCGTGATTCCGCGCGGGAACTCAACGAGAAGGGCGACTTCCTCGAGGTGTTCGTCGATGCGGATGTGGCCACGTGTGAGGAGCGCGACCCGAAGGGCCTCTACAAGAAGGCACGCGCGGGAGAGATTCCCGAGTTCACTGGGATTTCGGCGCCCTACGAGGCACCGGAGAAGCCTGAACTCGTGCTCGACACGGCCAAGCTGAGCGTCGAAGAAAGCGTGGCCGCGTTGGTGGGCTTCCTCGAAAAACAGGGCTACCTGTCGCCCTAGTCAGCTGACGAGCCGCGTCGGGGTTGCGGCCGGGAACAGGTCGGGACCGTGGGCTCAGTTTGGCCCGCGGCCGCGCCGATGGGGGATCATGGGCCGCGTGTCTACACGGATCGTGCTCGGGGTCCTGCTCGGGCTCACGCTCGGGGGTTGCCGGACCGTGGGATTCAGTCCCCCCGCTGCGGAGAGTGCTGCCCAGGAGGCGGTGCCGGCGGACGCCACCGCAGAGCTGCACTTTCTCGTCGCGCGTGATCTCGAGCTCGATGGAGACATCGAGGGCGCGCTCGAAGTCTACGAGCGGGCGCTCGCGCTCGACCCCGACTCGCCGGAACTGCTGCGCAAGGTGGCCGAACTGTCCGCCCGGAGGAACCGGCTCGACTCCGCCGTGAGCTACGGCGAGCGCGCGCTCGAGCTGGATCCCGACGACCTCAGTACGCGCCATTTCCTCGGGACGCTGTACCGCTTCCTGCGAGACCCGGAGAAAACGCGGGCGGTCCTGACGGATGACGAGGGGGCGCCGCGAGATGCCGACGCCGCGCTGCTGCTGTACGGCGCGCTCAGTGATGCCGGCTCTCATGAAGAAGCGGCGGGAGTCGCACGCTGGTTGATCGAAGACGATCCCGAGTCGTTGCGCGGCTACCTCGCGCTGGCCGACTCCCGCGAGAAGCGGGGCGACCTCGAGGGTGCTGAGGGCGCATTGCGTGATGGCCTCGCACGCAACCCGGGCGACATTTCCCTGTATGGGGCTCTCGCTCGCGCGCGTCGAGATCGCGGCGACCGCGAGGGCGAAGTCGAGATCTATCTCGAGATTCTCGAACTCGAGCCCGAACACCGCGTGACGCAGCTCGAACTCGCCGAGGCGCTGATGGCCCTCGAGCGCGTCGACGAGGCGATCGAAGTCCTCGAGGCCGTCGAGCGTCGTCGCCCCGAAGACCTCCGCTCGATGTTGCGACTCGCGTTCCTGCACTTCGAGCGCCGCTCCTGGCCGGAGGCTCAGCGCCGCTTCGAACGCGCGCTCGAGCTGAGCCCGGGGCAGCACGAAGTCACGTACTTCCTTGGCGTGACGCTGCGTCGATCCGGTGAAGATGCGCAGGCGGTGACGGTCTTCGAGCGGGTTCCCGCCGGCCACGAGCGTTACCCGGAAGCTCGAACCCAGATCGCAGCGATCTATGAAGAGAGTGGCGATTTCGAGCGCGCGCTCGAAGAAGTGGAGCGGGCGCGCGCGCAGGGTGAGGCGCGACCGCTCGACCTCTACGCGGCGAGCCTCCGTTCGAAGGCGGGGGATTTCGACGGGGCCCTCGAGTTCCTCGAATCGTTGCTCGGCGATGCCCCCGAGGATGCGGAGCTGCTCTACAACATCGGGATTCTCCACGGCGAAAAGGGCGATGCCGAACTCGCAGTGCAGTACATGGAACTCGCGCTCGAGAAGAAGCCCGACCACGCGGGAGCGCTCAACTTCATCGGGTACACCTGGGCCGAACGCGGGACGAATCTCGACCGTGCCGAGGAGTACATCAGCCGAGCACTCGAGATCCGGCCCGACGACGGCTACATCACCGACAGTCTCGGCTGGCTCTACTACATGAGGGCCCGTCCGTTGCTCGAGAGCGGTCGCCGCGCCGACGGCCTCGTCTATCTCGATCGAGCGTTGCGAGAGTTGGAGCACGCGGCCGAACTGACCGGCGGAGACCCGGTGATCTCCGAGCACATGGGCGACGTCTACCTGCTGCTCGACGACAAGGAGCGTGCGCTCCGGCACTACGAGCAAGCCCTTGCGCAGGGACCGCGCACCACGGAGCAGCCCCGATTGGCCGAGAAGGTCGAGAGCCTCCGGAAGGAGCTGGGTCGATAGTGCACGTTCGCCGCGCGGCCGCCGCGCTGCTCGCGCTGCTCGTGTTCGGCTGTCGCACTCCGGTGCCAGCGGGACCGCCGCTGGCCGTCAGCGATCCGCGCCCTGGTGCGTGGATCGAGCGGTTGGCGACTTCGGCCGGCGAACTCCAGACGCTCCGTGGTCGCACGCGGGTCTCGATCGAGGGGACGGCTGGGGGTGCGTTCGCCCGTCAGTTGCTCGTGGTCGAGCGACCCGCGCGGCTGCGTCTCGAGATCCTCGGAATGCTCGGCCAGCGGGTCGCGGTTCTTGCCACCGACGGAGAGCGGTACGACCTCTTCCGGGCAGAACTTCCGGGCGTCGAAACGGGTGACGTGCACGAAGGGATCTTGTGGGAAGCGGCCGGCCTGCCGCTGACGCTCGCAGAGGCGGTGGAGCTCGCGTTCGGGACACCCGTCGGCGCGGCGCCACGCGTGGGGGCGGCGCGCTCGATCCCTGGCGGGGCCGGAATCGAAGTCGACCTCGACCGCACTGAACAGGGGGCGTACGTGACCCTCGAGTTCGGGGCCGAAGGTCGGCTGGTGCGCTACGTGCGCCACAGCGCTGTGGGCGCCGAGGTGCTCGATGCCCACTATCGAGACTATCGCGATGTCGGTGGTCGTAGCTTTGCGCACCGGATCGACGTCGATTTTCCGGCTGCCGAGACGCGCGCCGAGATCCTCTTTCAATCAGTGGAGCTGAACCCCGAACTGCCCGAACACATCTTCCGCCTCCAACTGCCCGGTGCCGCGCCCGAGAGTCGCGCTCCGCGGATGCTGAGATCATGGTCACCAAGCGCGTCCTGATCCTCGCTCCGTTGCTCCTGGTGGGAATCCTTCTCCAGTCGTACTTCTGGGTTCCGACGTACGAAGAGCAGACGCGCGGGAGCGCGGATCGCATCACCCGGTTCATCACGGCATCGATCGGCGATGCGAGACTGCTCAATCCGGTGCTCAGCGCTGACAGTGCGAGCAGCCAGATCACGAGTCTGGTCTTCGACTCTCTGCTCGATCTCGATGAGAACCTCGCGCTGCGCCCGAATCTCGCCGAAAGCTGGGATCTCACGGAAGTCGCGTACGTGGTGGCGCGCCCGGAAGTGCGCTTGCCCGGCGGTGCGCCGGCTTCCGGCGACGCGCTGCGGGCGGCGATTGCGACGGGGCTCGCAGGCTTGGCGACCGAGGTGCGCCTCGAGCCGCCGGCGGTGCGGACGGTCACGGAGACCGTGCTGCTGGCCGGAGAAGATGGCGCGCCCCGCCCCGAATCGGTCGAGATCACGCTGCGGGTTCCGGAGCGCGTGGCGATCGAGCTTCCGGAGGTCGTGACGGATCTCGGCGAGCGTCTCGCGGCGACACTGGGGACCGACTATCTGACGGGCTTCGACCCCGCGAGCCACGCGGACGTGCCGGAGGGCCCTGCCGGTGAACTCGCGGCGCAGCAGATTCCCGAGCTCCTCTCGGCCCTCGAGCACAACCCGATCCTGCAGTTCGAATTGAAGCGGGGGGTCCTCTTTCACGATGGACACGAACTCGACGCGGAAGACGTGCGGTTCACGTGGCAGGCGATCCTCGACCCTCGCAACATCTCCCCCAGGACCTCGGACTTCGACGCGGTGCGAGACGTGGAGGTCGTTGATTCGCACTCGGTGCGCGTCGTCTATCGGCGGCTCTTCTCCCCCGCGGTCTACGCCTGGTCGTATATGGGGATCCTGCCCGAGCATCTGGTGAATGACGCCGCGCTCGCCGCGGAGATGGACGCCAAGGGCATCGAGGGAGAGGCGCGCGAAACCTATGGGCTCCGGCAGGCCGACTTCACGCGCGCTCCGCTGGGCACCGGCCCGTTTCGTTTCGCACGCTGGGAGAGCGATCACTTCATCCAGCTCACTCGCAACGAGGACTACTTCAAGGGGCCGCCTGAATACGCAGAGTACTTCTTTCGCATCATCCCCGACCCGCTGACCCAGGAGGTCGAGTTCCGCACGGGTGCGATCGACAGCTATCCGGCGCAGCCCCATCAGGCGGAGCGATATCGCAGCGACCCGCGCTACCAGGCCTTCTCGTCCGTCGGCTTCGGATACACCTACATTGGCTACAACGTGCGCAAGCCGCTGTTCCGCGATCCCGACGTGCGCCGCGCGCTCGGGATGGCGATCGACGTCGATCAGATCACCCGGTACGTGCTCTACGGGGAAGCCGAACGGGTGACGGGGCCCTACGCCGTCACGACCGAGTGGTACGACCGCGACGTCCCGGAGGTGCCCTTCGATCCGGATGGCGCGCTGGCGATCCTCGAGTCGAAAGGGTGGAAGCCCGGCCCGGACGGAATCCTCGAGCGGAACGGAGAGCGCTTCGAGTTCACTCTGATCACGAACAACGGGAATCCGCAGCGGAAGGCGATCTCCACGATCGCGCAGAACTCCTGGCGCAAGCTCGGGATCGACTGCCGGGTCCAGTTGTTCGAGTGGGCCGTGTTTCTCAAGGATTTCATCAACGTCGCAGAGTTCGATGTGACAGTGCTGGGGTGGAGTACCGGAATCGACCCGGATCAGTTCTCGATCTGGCACTCCAGCCAGACCGGACCCCAGCAGCTCAACTTCGTGGGCTACGAGGATCCCGAGGCGGACGCGCTGATCGAGGAGATACGCCTCGAATACGATCGCGATCGCCAGCGGGTGCTGGCCCATACGCTTCATCGGCTCATCGCCGACGCCCAGCCCTACACGTTTCTCTATGCGGCCCGCAGTACGAGCGTGCTCGACCGAAAGATCGTAATGGTCGAGCGAGACGAGGATGGCACTAGACGGGTCGTGCCGGTTCGGCCGACGCCGACCGGACAACTCACCTACTGGTTCACGCGCTGGAAGAAGCTGAACCACGTGCCCGAGTTCTGAGGACGGCCATGGGCAAATTCATCACACGCAGCATCGCTCAGCGGATCGTCCTGCTCTTCGTCGTCTCGGTGATCTCGCACCTGGTGATCCACCTGGCGCCTGGGGAGCCGAGCGAAGTCGATCCGCTCAATCCCCGGATGAAGCCCGAGGACATTGCACGCATTCGCGAAGCGTTCCATCTCGATGACCCCTTGCACCTCCAGTACTTCTATTGGATGCGCGATCTCGCGACCGGCGAATTGCGCTCGTTCAAGGACAGTCAGCCCGTCTTGCCGAAGATCTGGGATCGATTCCTGAACTCCGTTCCGATCTTTCTCGTGGCCACCTTGATCACTTGGGGGCTCGCCTTTCCGACGGGGATTCGTGCGGCGGTCAGTCGCGGTTCTCCCTACGACCGTTGGACGACGATCGGTTCGTACGCGTTGATCTCGTTTCCGGGGTTCTTTCTCGCGTACCTGCTCATCTTGTTGGTGGTGAACGTCTTCAACGTTCCCGTGATCGGCGCGACGACGTTCGGGACCGAGGGGGGCTCAGCGCTCTTCCGGACGATGGATCGGCTGTGGCACCTGGTGATCCCGTCGCTGCTCTCGGCCCTCGGAAGCATTGCGGTGCTCTCGCGTTATGTGCGCTCGCAGATGCTCGAGGTGATCAGTCAGGACTACGTGCGAACCGCTCGCGCGAAGGGCCTCGACGAGGATCACGTGATCTACCATCACGCGCTCCGCAACGCGCTTTTGCCGTTCGTCACGATGTTCGGGTTTCTCGTGCCGGGCTTGATTGGCGGTTCGGTGATCATCGAGTCGATCTTCGCCTGGCCCGGAATCGGTCGGCTCGGCTACGACGCGATCCTCACGCGCGATTTCCCGGTGATCCTGACGCTCAACTTCATTGCGGCGGCACTCACGCTCGCGGGCACGCTCCTTTCCGACGTGCTGTATGCGGTCGTCGACCCGCGGATTCGGGTGGAGTGACGTGAGCGAAGAATCGAAGATCGCGTCGACCCCGCCGGAGAGCCCGCTCTCCGAGGCGTGGCGTCACTTCCGGCAGAACCGGCCCGCCGTCGTGGGACTGTGGGTGCTCGGCGTGCTCCTGGCGGCTGCGTTCGGAAGCAAGGTCCTCACGGATGACCTGCTGTTTTCGCCGCCGCCGCTCGATCCGGCGACCGTCCGTTTGCCCGACAAGCTGCTGCCGCCGCTCGCGCTGCCGTCGGCGGAGATCCCGGCGCCCGAGCGACCCCCGCTCGGGCGCTACTTGCTCGGTACCGACGACCTCGGACGCGATGTGTTCGCGCGGATGTTGCAAGGCTCGTTCGTATCGCTCTCGATCGGCTTCGTGGCGGTTGGCATCACACTGCTGATCGGAATCACGCTGGGCGGACTTGCCGGCTACTACGGCAATCGAAAGCTGCTGTTCATCACCGTCGATACCTGGATCATGCGATTCACTGACGTGATGCTCTGCTTTCCGACGTTCTTCCTGATTCTCACGGTCGTCGCGCTGCTGCCACCGAGCATCTACAACATCATGATCGTGATCGGAGTGACGAGCTGGATGGGGACGGCACGGCTGGTCCGGGCCGAGTTCTTGTCGCTGCGGGAGCAGGACTTCGTCGTTGCGGCCGAGGCGCTCGGTCTCCCTGAACGCCGGATCATCTTTCGTCACATGGTTCCGAACGCCCTCGCGCCGGTGATGGTGTCGGCGACGATCGGGGTCGCGACCGCAATTCTCACCGAGTCGGGTCTCTCGTTCCTGGGATTCGGTGTCCAGCCGCCGTTCGCGACCTGGGGCAACATCCTGAACGACGGTCGCGGCTTCATCTTCGACGCACCGTGGCTCTTCTTCGTGCCTGGCTTCGCGATCCTGGTCGTCGTGCTCGCTTTCAATCTGGTCGGAGAAGGGCTTCGCGAGGCCTTCAATCCGAAACTGAGGAGCCGCTGATGACCGCGCCGGCTCCGGAGAGCGAAGCGGCTCTGCTCGAGATCGAGGGGCTTCGGGTCCACTTCGAGACCGAGGCGGGCGATGTGCCGGCGGTGCGCGGAGTGTCGCTCGAGGTCGCGGCGGGCGAGACGTTGGCGTTGGTCGGGGAGTCGGGGTGTGGCAAGTCGGTCACCGCGCTGTCGATCTTGCGCCTCGTGGGCGAACCCGGCCGGCTCGTGGCGGGGGCGGTGCGATTTCGCGGCCGGGATCTTGCGGAGCTGGCGATCGAAGAGGTGAGGGCGGTACGCGGCGGGGAGATCGGAATGATCTTCCAGGAGCCGATGACGTCCCTGAACCCCGTCTTTCCGATCGGTGACCAGATCGCGGAAGTGCTCCAGCTACACCGCGGGCTCGAGGGCGAGGCGGTACGGAAGGAAGTCGTGCGCCTCCTCGAGCGCGTGCAGATTCCGGCGCCGACGCGCCGTGTGGATCAGTACCCGCACGAGTTGTCGGGCGGGATGAAGCAGCGTGTGATGATCGCGATGGCGCTCGCGTGCGATCCTGCACTGTTGATCGCGGACGAGCCGACGACCGCGCTCGACGTGACGATCCAGGCGCAGATCCTGGGACTGCTCGCGGAACTGCAGCGCGATCTCGGGATGGCGGTCCTGTTGATCACCCACGATCTCGGTGTCGTGGCGCATCACGCCGACCGGGTGGCCGTCATGTATGCCGGTGAGATCGTCGAGGAGGCTGCGGTCGGTCCGCTCTTCGCCGATCCGCGCCATCCTTACACGCGCGCGCTGTTGGCCGCGCTGCCGAGGCGTGGGCATCGCGGGACGCTCACGGCGATCGAGGGCACTGTGCCGTCGCCGCGCGAACTCCCGGCTGGCTGTGCGTTCTCGACGAGATGCCCCGCCGTGCTTTCCCGTTGCGCGGACGAGCCGCCGCCCGTGCGGCGGTCCCCGGGCCGTGCGGCCCGTTGCTGGCTCGAGGGAGCCGAGTGAGCGTGCCGAGCGAATTGGAGGGAGTGGTCGCCGAGCCGCCGCTGGTTCGCGTCCGCGGGCTGCGCAAGTGGTTCCCGGTTCGAAGCGGGCTGTTCTCGCGCGTGACGGGCCACGTGAAGGCGGTCGACGGCGTGAGCTTCGACGTGAAGGCCGGCGAGACGTTCGGGCTCGTCGGCGAGTCCGGCTGCGGGAAGACGACGGTGGGGCGAAGTCTGCTCCGGCTGATCGAACCGACGGCCGGGACCGTGCTGTTCGATGGGCGCGACGTGGGCCAGGTTCGCGGTGCGGCTCTGCGCCGGATGCGTCGCGACATGCAGATCATCTTTCAGGACCCGTACGGCTCGCTCAATCCCCGGATGACGGTGGGAGCCATCATCGGGGAGGGGATCCGCGCGCATGGGCTCGCGCGCGGGAGTGAACTCGACGACAGGGTCGTCTCTGTCATGGAGCGAGTCGGGCTGCGCGCGGACTATCGGGCGCGCTATCCGCACGAGTTTTCGGGCGGGCAGCGTCAGCGGATCGGGATCGCCCGCGCGTTGGCGGTCGAGCCCCGGTTCATCGTCTGTGACGAGGCGGTCTCGGCCCTCGATGTCTCGATTCAGGCGCAGATCCTCAACTTGCTGCGCGAGCTCCAGGAGGAGTTCTCGCTCACCTACCTGTTCATCTCGCACGACCTCAATGTCGTCGAGCACATCGCCGACCGGGTCGGGGTCATGTACCTCGGCGGCCTGGTCGAGACGGCGCCTGTGGAAGAGCTCTTTCGGGAACCGCGCCACCCGTACACCCGGGCGCTGCTGGCCTCGAATCCGATCCCTGATCCAGCAGTGCCGAATGAGCCGGTGATCCTCGAAGGCGAGGTCCCGTCGCCGCTGAATCCGCCGGAGGGATGTCACTTTCACCCGCGTTGTCCGAGCGTGTTCGGTCCCTGCTCGCGCATCGAGCCGCCCCGGGTGCAGACGTCCGCCGGAGAGGTGCGCTGCCACCTCCATGCACCCGAGGGTACAGCCGCGCCCGGTCGTTCTGGGGGAGCCCATGCGCCCGAGGGTTCGGCCGCGCCCGAGGGTTTGGCCGGAGAGACGTGAGCCGTACCGTCGCCGCGATCGTGGTGGCGCTCGTCGCCTGCGCGGCATTGGCGGCAGCGGTGCTGCTCGTCTCGGCACCCCCCACCGCCGAGTTTCGGATGGTCAACGGGACGGAGCCTCGAACGCTCGACCCGGGGACGATGACCGGAGCGCCCGAGGGACGGATCGCCGACGCGATCTTCGAGGGGCTCACGGTTCGTGATCCAGCGACGCTGCGCCCGGTCCCGGGGGTCGCCGAATCGTGGGAGGTCTCGCCCGACGGTCTGGTTTGGACGTTCCATCTGCGCGAAAACGCGCGCTGGAGTGACGGAAGTGTCGTCACGGCCGAGGACTTCGCGTGGTCCTGGCGCAGGCTGCAAGATCCGGCGCGGGGTGCGGAGTACGCGTACATCCTGCACTCGGTCCGCTTCGCCGAGGCGTTCAATGCGTTCGGAGCCCACGCCGACGCGCTCGAGGGTCGTGTTCGGGATGCACTGCTCGAGCTGCGCGAGCAGGCGGGTGCAGAGGTCTCGGCGGAAAGCTGGCAGCGCTTCCTCGCGGAGCATCGGGTTGCGGATCTCGTCCGCGGGGCCGAGGGAGCGGGGCTCGCGGCACTGCTCGGCCGACGGAATGGGTCCGTCACCCGCGACGAACTCGCCGGAGCGGCGGCGAGCTTCGTTCGCGTAGCGCTGGACCGGCGCCGTGATTTCGTCGAAGCCGACCGACGATTCGGTCGCGATGCGGGGGTCCATGCGGTCGACGCTCGAACCCTCGTCGTCGAACTGCGCGCGCCCACGCCCTACTTCCTGGAACTCACTGCGTTCTATCCGAGCTATCCGGTCCCGCGGGCCGTCGCGTCGAAAGATCCGGAGTCCTGGTTCCTGCCGAAGACGATCGTCTCGAATGGGCCGTTCCGGCTCGCCGAATGGCGGGTGCACGACCGCATCCGCCTCGAGCGCAGTGAGACCTACTGGAACCGCGCTGCGATCGAGCTCGAGAGCGTCGACGTCCTCCCGGTCGAGAATGCCTCGACGGCTCTGAATCTCTATCTGGCAGGTGACGTGCACTGGATTCCGGGGACGTACCCGCCCGATCTGGTGGACGCGCTCCGCGAACGTCCCGATTTCTACAGTGGGCCCGGCCTGGTCCTCTACTACTACCGGTTCAACTGTCGGAAACCGCCGTTCGATGACGCCCGGGTACGGTTGGCCGTCGGGCTCGCGGTCGACCGGGAGGCGATCACCCGAGACGTGCTCCGCCTCGGTCAGATTCCCGCGCATCACGTGGTTCCGCCGGGTTTGCCGGGCTACGAACGCCCGCCCTCGGCGCTCGGCTTCGACCCCGAGCGCGCGCGCACGCTGCTCGCGGAGTCGGGCTATCCCGGCGGCGCCGAGTTCCCGTCGGTCGGGATCCTCTACAACACGAATGAATCTCACAAACAGATCGCCGAACTCGTGGCCGACCAGCTGCGACGAGAGCTCGGCATCGAAGTGCATGCCTACAATCAGGAGTGGCAGGCCTACCAAGCCAGCACGCTCGCCGGCGACTATGACCTCGCGCGCGCGGGCTGGATCGGGGACTACCTCGACCCGAATACGTTCCTCGATCTCTGGGTGACTGGCGGCGGGAACAATCAGACCGGGTGGGGGGATGCGCGCTACGACCGGTGGGTTCGGGCGGCCGCCGATCCGGCGGAGTTCGTCGCGTCACCGGCCGCCGTTCTCGATGGGGTTGAAGCCTCCGCTCGGCTCGAGCAGTGGATCGCGTCGGCACGCGCCGCCGAGGCACCGGTAGAGCGGCGGGAAGCTCTCTCTCGTGTGCGGCTCGAACTCCTTCGGGAGGCGGAAGCGATTCTCGTCGGGGAGGCCTTCCCGATCCTGCCGCTCTACTACTACGTCGTCAGCGGACTCGTCGATCCAAGGGTCGAGGGCTTTCACGCGGAACTCGTCGATGCCGACGGGACGACGCGCCCGAACCTCCAGGACCTGCATCCGATTCGCGGGCTCGGGATGCGACCTTGATCGGAGCGTGGACGCTCGCGGCTGCCGTGGGGCTCCTCGCGCTGGCTCCGTTCCTGCGCCCGGCGGCGGCGCGCGTCCTAGGGGCGTTGCTCCTGGCGGCACCGCCGGCGTTGCTGGTGCCGGAGCGGGGGCTCGGCGTCGTGGTCGGGGCAGCCGTCGCGGGGATCGCTTTTCGATTCTTCCCGCTGCGGGTGCTCAAGCGAGTGGTGTTCCTGATCCCGTCCCTCGTGCTGCTCGTGTTCGTGACGACCGCTCTGATGTACGCGGCCCCCGGCAGCCCGTTCGCCCAAGAGCGGGTGGCCGCGCCCCAGGTCGAAGAGGCTCTCCGGGCGCAGTACGGCGTGCCTCGCAGCGCACTCGAGTTTTTCGGGGTCTACATGGAGCGATTGGTCGTCGAGGGCAGCCTCGGTCCATCGCTGAAAGTGCAGGGGCGGACGGTCGGAGAGCTTCTCGCGCCGGCGCTTCCGGTGAGCCTCGGTCTCGGATTGTCCGCGCTGGTTCTCGCCGTTGGAGTGGGGCTCGTTCTCGGCGTCGCGGCGGGCGTGCGGCCGCATTCGTGGCTCGATCACGCGAGCATGGGAGTCGCCCTCGTCGGGATCTCGCTGCCGAACTTCGTGATCGGAGCCGGGCTGTTGATCGTGTTCGCGCTCGGGCTCGGCTGGCTGCCGGTGGCAGGCTGGGGCACGCCTGCGCATGCCGTGCTGCCGGCGATCACGCTGGCGGCCCCGTACGCAGCCTATGTGGCTCGGCTGGCGCGCGCCGGGATGCTCGAGACCATGCAGCATGATTTCATCCGGACCGCGCGAGCCAAGGGGCTTCCGGAGCACGCCGTCGTGCTCGATCACGCGCTGCGGGGCGCCGTGTTGCCGGTGGTTTCGTTCCTCGGTCCCGCCACCGCCGGCATCCTGACCGGGTCGTTCGTCGTCGAGACTCTCTACGGCGTGCCCGGGATGGGCCAGTGGTTCGTGAAAGGCGCGATCAACCGCGACTACTCCGTCGTGCTGGGAACTGCGCTCTTCTACGCGAGTCTGGTCGGGGTCCTGAACCTGGGCGTCGACTTGCTCTATGCGTGGATCGATCCGCGCGTCCGAGAGCAGCTCTAGTGGCGAGCCTCGGTTCTGACGTGCTCTCCCGCGGACCGTGGGGCGACGCCTGGGCTCGCCTGCGCGGAGATCGCGCTGCGCTCGCCGGGGCCGTCGTCCTGGGCGGGGTCGCGGCCGCCTGCTTTCTGGTCCCGGCCGTCTTCAGTCTGGATGCGGTCACGACCGCGCCGGAGCTGCGTCACCGCCCTCCGGGATTCGATCACTGGTTCGGTACCGATTCGCTCGGCCGCGATCTGTTCGCGCGCGTCCTTCTCGGGGGGCGCACGTCGTTGCTCGTCGGGCTCGCGGCGACGACGGTGTCGGTCGTCATCGGGACCGCCTGGGGTTCGGTCGCCGGCTACTACGGCGGGCGCGTCGACGAACTGATGATGCGCTTCGTCGATTTTCTCTACGGCGTCCCATACATGTTTCTCGTCATCCTCATCATGCTGCTGTTCTCCGACACGGCTCGCGGTGACCCGCTCCCCGTCTTCATCGCGCTGGGTCTGGTGCAGTGGCTCACGATGGCGCGAATCGTTCGCGGTGAAGTGCTGTCGGTGCGCGGGCGGGAGTTCGTGCTCGCGGCGAAGCTCGCCGGGGCGAGCGATCCGAGGATCTTGATGCGTCATGTGCTTCCGAACGTGCTCGGGCCGGTGATCGTCTACGCGACGCTGACCGTGCCGTCCGTGATCATCCTCGAGAGTTTTCTCTCGTTCCTCGGGCTCGGGGTCGCGCTCTCGTGGGGCGAGTTGGTCGCGGAAGCAGTGGCGGTGGTGAATCCGATCCGTTCCTACTGGTGGCTCCTGTTTTGCCCGAGTGTCTTTCTTGCCGCCACCCTGCTGGCGCTCAACTTCCTCGGCGACGGCCTGCGGGATGCCCTCGATCCGCGGAGTCAGCCGTGAGTCTGCTCGAGGTGGAGGACCTCGCGATCGAATTTCCGACCGAGGAGGGGACCCTGCGTGCCGTCGACGGCCTCGGTCTCGAGGTGGCGGCGGGGGAGATCGTGGGCCTGGTGGGTGAGTCGGGCTGCGGAAAGAGTGCGGCGGCACTGGCGCTGCTCGATCTCGTGCCCACTCCGGGACGGCGCACTCGCGGGCGCATCTCCCTCGAAGGCGAGAATCTGACTGCGGGTGGCCCCGCGGCATTTTCAGCGATCCGCGGCAGACGGGTTGGGATGATCTTTCAGGATCCGATGACCAGCCTGAATCCGTTCCTGCGGATCGGGGTGCAACTCCGTGAGGTGGCAGAGCGCCATCTCGGGCTCTCTCGGCGCGATGCCGAGAGCAGGGCGTGCGCGCTGCTCGAACGCGTCGGACTCGCCGATGCGGAAGCGCGGTTGCGCGCACACCCCCATGAGCTTTCTGGCGGCATGCGCCAGCGTGTGATGATCGCGATGGCGCTGCTCGCGGACCCCGCATTGCTCCTCGCGGACGAGCCGACGACCGCGCTCGACGTGACGATTCAAGCGGAGATCCTTGGATTGCTCCGCGACCTGCGCCGGGAGCGAGGCCTCGGAGTGCTCTTCATCACCCACGATCTCGGCGTCGTCGCCGAGCTGTGCGACCGGGTGGTCGTGATGTATGCGGGGCGCGCGGTCGAATCCGCGTCGGTCGCAGAACTCTTTGCGGAGCCGCGGCACCCGTACACGAAGGCGTTGCTCGAGTGTGTCCCGCGGCTCGACGACGATCTGCGCACGCCGCTCGTGAGCATCGACGGGATGCCGCCGCGCCTCTTTGGACGCGCGCACGAGTGCACTTTCGCGCCGCGCTGTGGGCAGCGGGTGGCGGCATGCTCGGCCGAAGAGCCGCGGCTCGTCACGCGACCGTCCGGACGCCAGGATCGCTGCATTCGAAGCGAAGCCCAGCAAGAGGCCGACGTGGATGGCTGAGCCCCTCCTCCAGGTGCGAGGGCTCCGCGTGGAGTTCCGCGGCGGTGCGGGCCTCGTGCGCGCCGTCGACGGCGTCGACCTCGACGTGGCACGCGGGACCGCGGTGGGCCTGGTGGGCGAGAGCGGTTCGGGCAAGTCGACTCTGGTGCGGACGCTCGTCGGGTTCGAGCGCGCGACGGCGGGGTCGGCGTTTTTCGAGGGGACCGATCTGCTGGCGCTGCGCGGCTCCGCATGGCGCCCTTGGCGGCGACGCTTGCAGATGGTTTTTCAGGACCCGTACGCGAGCCTCGATCCTCGCATGCGGGTCGGTCCGCTGATCGCGGAGCCCCTTGCCGTCCACGGAGCGAGTGTGGACGAGCAGCGAGCGCGCGTGGCCGATCTGCTCGAACGAGTGCGTCTGGCGCCGGCACTCGCATCGAGGCGACCCCACGAGCTCTCCGGCGGGCAGCGCCAGAGGGTAGGCCTGGCCCGTGCGCTCGCACTCGAGCCCGACTTGCTGCTGCTCGATGAGCCGGTCTCCGCGCTCGACGTGTCCGTCCAGGCGCAGGTGCTCAGTCTGCTCGGAGAGCTTCGCGAGAGCCTCGACCTGTCCTACCTGCTCATCGCTCACCATCTCGCGGTCGTGCGAAAGCTCTGTGATCGGGTCGCGGTGATGTTCGCTGGAAGAATCGTCGAGGAAGCGTCCCGAGATCAGCTCTTCACTGCGCCTCGCCACCCGTACACCCGCGCCTTGATGGAGGCGTCGCCCCGGCCGGAACCGAGGGGAGTCGAGCTGGAGGCAGGTCCGAGGGGGCAGCGCGCGGGGCTCTGGGAGCCCGCGGGGCCCGAGGGCTGCGCGTATCGGCTTCGCTGCCCGCTCGCGGTGGCTCGCTGCGCGGCGGAAGTCCCCGAGCTGGTCCGCCAGCCCGATTCGGGGGCCGTCGCATGCCATCGCCCCATCTCCACTTCTCCTTCCTAATCCGAAACGGCCGATGCGCCGATGAGCGCCACGAGGAGGGCGGACCGTGCACAGGGGCCCGGGGCTCGTTGAAATCTTGATGCGGACCGATCTGGTCACCGAGGCGGATCTCCAGCGGGCCCGCGCTCGGCAGGAGAGCCGTGGCGGCTCGCTGCTCGAGAGTCTGGTGCTCGGCGGGGTCTCCGAGGTCGACCTCGCACGCGCCCTTTCGGGTGCGCTGCGGCTTCCGGTCGTGAATCTGCAGGGCAAGCGAATCGATCCCGAAGTGCTGGACCTGGTGCCGCGAGCCCTTGCCGAGAAGTACGCTTGCTTGCCGCTTTTCACGAAGGTTGAGCAAGGAGCGGAGACGCTCTACCTGGGGCTCGAAGATCCGACCGACCCCGCCATTCTCGACGACATCAGCTTCCGCGCCGGGCTTCGGGTGCGACCCGTGGTGGTCGGTCCGATCCAGTTGCGGGCAGGTCTGCGTGCGTCGTACCCAGAGCCCGAGGTTCCCCCGCACGCCGAGCCGGAGGTTCCTTCGGGATCGGAGCCGGTGGTTCCTCGGCTATCGGATCCGGTCGAGTCGAAGCCCCGGGTCGACGCTGGTGACGACGACGAGACTGCGCCCCAGTGGCCGGAGCCGCCGTCTACCGATTTTCAGGCCGTCTCGGGCGAATCGGCTGCGATCGACGCGCCCGGAGAGCCGGCCCGCCCCAAGCCTCGAGATGTTTCGACGCGGATCATTCTCAGGGCGTTGCTGAATGTCTTGATCGAGAAAGAAGTCATCACACGCGGCGAATTGCTCGCGGCGGTGGACGAGATCCGCGCCGGCCAGAACGGGTCCGACTCGCAGAGCTGATCCATTGACAGGGCAGGGGGTTGCCGCGACCCTGCGCCTCAGTCGGCCCATCGTTAGGCGGACCCGAGCGGAGGCCTAAATGCGCGTCGAGTACACCTTCAAGTTGAATGATGTTGCGGTGCCGCGGCTCGCGGTCGAGGCAGTGGAGGGCATCGGCAAGCTCTTCACGCTCGCGACTCTCGTGCTCAATGTGCTCGCCGTGAAGCCCAAGGTCGAGCTCGTCTTTCACGGTCTCAACCCCGAAGACCCGGGACGGAAGATCGAAGCGTTCAAACGCATCATCTCCACGTCCAGCGACAACCTCGAACTCGTCTATCACGATGGCGACGGCGGCTCCGTCCCCGGCTCCTCGTCCTACTTTCAGTGGCTCGTCATCGAGGGCCCGAAGTAGGCTCGGCCGCCGAGCCCTGCGCGCAGGCACAGTCCCCGCCGGACCACCGATGGGCGCGCGCCAGGCTGAGGGCCACGATCGAGCGGAGGACTTCGCGCCGCGGCCGCTCGAACCGCAGGGCCGCGCTGTAGTTCTCGAAGAGCTGCTGACGTCGCCGCCCCGAGAACGAATCGGGCAGCGAGGCATTGAGCTCGGCGAGCGCTTCGATCCGGCGGGCGTCGCCAAGTCGACTCGGGAATCGCACGCCTTCGAGATCCAGGAGCCGCGGTTCGGCGGCCGCGCCCGTCCCTCGAATATGCACGTGGGTACTCTTCAGGTCGCCGTGCTCGATCCGGCGCAAGTGAAGTCCGAACAGGAGCTTGCGGAGAGCGGCCTCGACGCCGGGAGCATCCTGTTCGCATGCGGTGAGCGCATCGGGAAGTTCGCTCAGATCTTCGAGAACGACCCAGGATGCGAACGGCACGCCGAGCCAGCGCCTTTCGACGAATGCCAACGGGGTCGCCGCACCCACGCCGCGCGCGAGTAGACCATGCCCTCCGAGCCAAGCGCGACGCCCGGGAGAGCCGCGCCACACGTCTGCGAGGCGCCGCCCCCAGCCCCGAGGCAAGACCTCCTTGACGACGACTGCCCGTGATCCGGTGGACACCCGTGTGATCCGCGAGCGTCCGTCGTCCTTCCAGACTTCGTCGCCTCCTCGTGCGAGCACCTGGTCGTGGCGCTCGAGCGCGGCCTCGACTTCAGTCTCGGGGATCTCGCGGAATCGCATCCCGCGTTGGTTGCCGACCTCGAGCACTGCGAACTGGCGGCCTGACCGGAGAGCCCTGCGAGTGCGACTGCGCCCGTGCGCTAGCGCGCGGCGCTCGGCAGCGTGTCCGGCCGAGCGCAAGGACGCGCGAGCCTCGGGTCCGAACGGACGTTCGAGGCCGAGTGCCGCCGCCCGGATCCGGGCGCGTTGCGAGAGCGGCGCATGGCCCCAGAGCGAGTAGTCCAGCTGTCCGAGGTCGGCGTCGTGTGCGCTGCGAGAGCGAGTCGCGCGCGCGTGCTGGAGGTCGAGCAGGACGGGGCCTGTCTTCGCGAAGAGCAGGTTGCCGCGGTGGAGGTCACCGTGGGCGTAGCCGGCGGCCTGGAGACGCGCGACCGCGGCTCCGAGGGCCGTGGCGGCAGCGCGCTGGGCCGCTGCGGGCCGCGCTGCCAGGGCTTCCCAGCTGCATCCCTCGATCCAGCGGAGGATCAGGAGACGATCGCCGTCCTCGAGTGCGGCGAGCCCGAGCGGCTCGGGTACCGGGACGTCTCGGTTCCAGAGTGCCCGAAGCGCCGAATGCTCTCGTTCGGCGGGGCTCCAGCCCGCTCGTGCCTTCCAACGTTCGCGATTCGCATGGCGTCCGGTCGCCACCCGGAAATGCTTGATCAACAGCGGCCCGACCGAGCCCCCATCGACCCGCACGACCCGTCTCCGAGGGTTGTCATGCAGTACCTTGCCGTCGTCCCGCTCGAGCCAGCGCTCGACCGCCTCGCGGATCGGCTCGGTCGCCGCCTGCCACTGAACGCTCATCGACATACCTGTGCGTACAGCTCGCGAAGCTGCTCGACGTGGTGACTCCAGCTCTGTCCTTCGGCTCGCGCGCGAGCGGCGGCACCCCACTTCGCCCGGAATTCCGGATCGGAGAGCTCGTCGAGTCGCTTCGCGAGGCCTTGCCAGTCTTCGGGATCGTCGAGCGCGAGTCCGTGAGAGCCCAGCCAGCGCGCCGCCCCGTCGGCCTGCGTCGTCACGACAGGCAGTCCGCAAGCCGCCGCTTCGAGGCAGACGTTGGCGAATGCGTCGTAGCGGGTGGGCAGCACGAGTGCGTCTGCCGCGCCGTACAGCGCGGGCATGTCGCTGCGATGTCCGAGGAAGCGGACGCGCTCCGCGACACCGAAACCGGCTGCGGTGTCGCGCCAGGGTGCTGGGTCGTCCCGCCCAACGATCCACAGTTCGCTTGCGGTCGCCGTGTGCGCGAGCGCACGAAGCGCAGTGTCGACACCCTTTCGGCGGAACCCGGAGCCGGCGAGGAGCCAGACGGGGAGTGCCTCGCTCGTGCCGAGCTCTGCGCGGATCTGCGTGCGGTGCTCGGCGCGGACCCCCGTGTGGAACCGCTCGAGGTCGATGCCGTTCGCGAGCACGGCGAGCCGGGAATCCGGAATGCCGTAGCGGCGCTGGAGCTCGTCCCGGACCATTTCCGAGTTGCACTGCACGAGCTGAGACGGGTCCGAGAAGATTCGGCTCTCCATCACGAGAAGAGTCGCATGGCGAGGAGAGACGCGGCGCCATCCACGGCCCTTCCCTTTGTGGGCCCGCTCGAGAAAATCGGCGTGGCTGCCTCCCCCGGCGCGGTAGATGTCCTGATGCCGTGTCCGCGAGAAGGAGTGCACGACGTCGAATCCGGACCGGGTGGCGGCGGCCGCTTTCCGCGAGAACGCCCAGACCCGAAGGGGCTGCCAGAAGGTGGGAACGGGGAGCCGGTGCAGGGTGACGGAGTCGCTGTCGGTGCCTTCCCGGGCGAACGCGTGCACGTCCTCGCCGGCCGCGGCGAGGCCGTGGGCGACGCGCCACGCAGCTCCCTCGACGCCGCCACCAGCGGGCTCGAAGCGCTCGATCACGAGCGCGATCCGCAGAGGGTCGGAACCCACGGCGCGAGAGTATCAGTCTGCCCCGGGGGCCGCTCCGGATCGTGTCTTCGGGAGGCCCCGTCAGGGGGGCGGGGTTGAAGATCGGTGCCGGCTGCTTATATTGCGCTCCGCCGAGTCTGGGGCCCGATGCCCGAGTCATGGCCTCCAACCCATGCCTGCGGACACCCAAGCAAACCGAGAGCCGAGCGCCGTTCGCGCCGAGAAGCGGGCAATCCTTCTCGATGCCGCGATCCAGGTCTTCGCTCGGAACGGCTATCACGGCTCGAGGGTGTCCGATATCGCCACTGAGGCCGGCGTCGCCTACGGGCTCGTCTATCACTATTTCAAGAACAAGGAAGAGATCCTCGCGACCATCTTCGAGGAGCGCTGGGCCGGATTCCTAGACGCGCTCGAAGGGATCGCGGGCGGGGCGAATTCCACTGAGGACAAGCTGGTTTCCGTGGCCGCGCTGATTCTCAACGTCTTTCGTGTGCGCCCGGACTGGGTCAAGGTCCTCGTGATGGAGATCCAGCGCTCTCAGCGGTTCTCCCAGCCGGAACAGATTCAAGCGGTCGGGCGTCTCTTCGAGCTGGTCGGGCGGATCGTCCGGGCCGGTCAGACCTCTGGTGAGCTCCGCGACGATCTCGACGCGCAGGTCGCATGTACGATGTTCATCGGTGCCCTCGATCTGGAGATCACGAGTCTGGTGCTCGGGCTCAAGAAGATCGACGGGAACGAAGCCGAGGAACGCGAACACTATTCGAACGTCGCGCAGACGGTTGTCGGGATCTTCATGCGCGGGATGGAGTCACGGTCATGATGGGACCCCAAGAGCGGGACGGAGGCTGCGTCGTGAACCATTCGATGGCGAGCCGGCGGATAAATTCAAGGAGCCGGGGGGCGGATTCATGATCGAGGCGCGCGGTATCTGCAAGCGCTACGGGGATCTGGTGGCCGTCGACGACGTGAGCTTCAAGGTGGGGCGGGGCGAAGTGGTCGGGTTCCTCGGCCCCAACGGTGCGGGCAAGACGACCACGATGCGAATCCTCACCGGCTTCCTGCCGGCGACGGATGGCACCGGCCTGATCGCCGGATACGACATTTTCGACGAGCCGCTCGCGGCCCGTCGCGCCGTGGGATACCTGCCCGAGACGCCGCCGCTCTACCCTGAGATGGACGTCTTTCAGTATCTCAAGTACGTCGCGAAGCTGAAGGACGTGCCGCGCGCGTCGCGGAATGCGGCCGTCGATCGCGCAGTCGAGCGCTGCGGCCTTGGAGACGTGGCCCGCCGCGTGATCGGCTCGCTCTCCAAGGGCTATCGGCAGCGGGTCGGACTCGCCCAGGCGATCGTGCACGAGCCGCCGGTGCTCATCCTCGACGAGCCGACCGTCGGCCTCGATCCGATCCAGATCCGCGAGATCCGAACGCTGATCCGCGATCTCGCCTCCGAGTCCGCAGGGGAGGGTCGGCAGACCGTCATTCTTTCGACGCACATCCTGGCCGAGGTCGAGGCGATCTGTGAGCGGGTGATGCTGATCGCTGGGGGTCGCAAGATGCTGGATGCGCCGCTCGCCGAGTTGACGGCCGACGGGCAGCGGCTCGAAGACGTCTTCACCCGTGTGGCGCTCGGGGCGCCGGAACCGTTGACCTCGGACGAGTCGGGAGCTCCCTCATGAAGCACGTCGGTGCGATCGCAGGACGCGAGCTGCGTTCCCTGTTTGTCTCCCCCGTCGCGTACGTGGTGTTGACGCTCTTCTCGGTGATCTCGGGCTTCCTCTTCTTCACGTCGGTGCTCGCATTCGACGCGCAGATCGCCGAGGTCCAGCAGCTCCAGCTGTTCGATTACCTCGCCGAGATCAATCTCAACGACCACCTGATCGGTCCCTTCTTGAGTGTCACCTGGATCGTGTTGTTGTTCCTCATTCCGGGCATCACGATGGGGCTGTTCGCGGCCGAGAAGACCAACGGCACTCAAGAGCTGCTGCTGACCAGTCCGATCACGATCTGGGAGCTGGTGCTCGGCAAGTATCTCGCTGCGGTGGTCTTCGTGACACTGTTGATGCTGATTGTCAGCCTCTACTGCGGAATCCTGTTCCTCTACGGCGATCCGGAGTTGCCAAAGACCGCCGCGGGCGTGCTGGGGCTCTACCTGGTGGCGCTCGCGTACGCAGCGATCGGCGCGTTCGCCTCTTCGGTCACGCGGAACCAGCTGATCGCGTTCTTCCTGGCGCTCGTCATGCTGTTCATTCTGTGGCTGCTCTCGATCGTCGCCGATCTCGGCGCCGCGGGCGGCGCGCTCGGTGGGGAGTCCCTCGTTTCGAGCGGAATGCGCTACCTGGCCTCGGCGGAGAAGTTCGAAAACATGGTCAAGGGGCTCGTCGATACGCGAGACCTCGCGTACTTCGCCTTCTTGATCGCGACTTCACTCGTGCTGACCAAGACGACAATCGAATCGGTGAGGTGGCGCTGACATGACCGCACTTCTTGGCTGGCTGGGTGCTGTCGCCCTCGTCTTCGGGTTCCTCAGCCTCATTCTTCAGGTGTTCTCGGGCTTCGTGTTCGTCGGGCTCGATCTGCCGTGGATCGTTGCCAACTTCGGGATCGGCGCGCTGCTGCTCCTGATCTCGCTCTTCTCCAATCTCGAGAAGATTCGGGAGCGGATGAGCACGGGCGAAGCGCGCCGCGCCAGCAAGTACGGCACCAGTGCCGTACTGGGCACGGTGTTCGCGATCGCATTGCTCGGGATGCTCGCGTTCCTGTCCACCCGCTATCACACGCGGCTCGACTGGACCGAGGCCGGTTCGCACTCGCTGACCGATCAGACGCAGAAGGTGCTGGCAGGTCTCGACGAGGACGTTCGGGTCACCGCTTTCTATTCGGCGCTGGCCGCCGCCGCGCCACGCGAGATTCTCGACCGCTACGCCTACGCGTCCGAACGGTTCCAGGTCGACTACATCGATCCGCAGGCCCGCCCCGGGCTCGTCGAGAGCCTCGGGGTCACACAGGAAAAGCTCACGGGGGGCCTCGTCCACATCCAGATCGGGGCGGAGTCCGTCGAGGTCGGTGAGCTCACCGAGGATCGACTCACCAACGCGCTGGTCAAGCTCACCCGTCGCGACAAGAAGAAGGTCTACTTCCTGACGGGCCACGGTGAGCATGCGATCGACAGCGACGAGCCCGACGCGGAGTCGGGTTTTGCATTCGCGCGTGAGTCACTCGAGAACGAGAACTACGAAATCGACACGATTCTGCTGGCGGCACAGGGCGGCGTCCCCGAGGACGCCGACGTGTTGATCGCCGCCGGTCCCTCCCGTCCGTTCTTCCCGACCGAAATCGAGGCGCTGCGGGACTGGGTGTCGGGCGGAGGTGCGCTGCTGGTCCTGCTCGATCCGGGCAGCAACACCGAGCTGTCGGCGCTGGTCTCGGAATGGGGCGTTACGCTCGGTGCCGACGTCGTCGTCGACCGGGTGCAGGGTCTGTTCGGCCGCCCGGTCAGCCCGTTCGCCGCGGAGTACGCACCGCATCCGATCACCGAGGAGCTCCGCGAAGCGACGCTCTTCCACATGGCGCGGAGCGTTCAGCCCAGCCCGGAGGCGGCCGCCGCCTTCACCGTCCTGGTGCGAACGAGTGCCGAGTCGTGGGGCGAGACCGATCTCGAGGCGTTCCAGGCCGAAGGGCGCGCAGAGCTCGACGAAGGTGACCTCGCGGGACCGGTCCCGCTCGCCGTCGCGGGCTCGCTCGCGGCGGAGCCGGGTGCAGAAGACGCAGACGCGACACCGGGCCGGCTGGTCGTGGTCGGCGATTCGGACTTTGCGACGAACCCGCTGCTTCACCAGTTCCGAAACCGCGATCTCTTCGTCAACTCTGTGAATTGGTTGCTCGGAGACGTCGAGGCGATCTCGGTCCGGCCTGATCCCGCCCGTGCTAGCCGACTTCAGCTCACGCGGACCCAGTTCAGCCAGATCCGCTACCTCTCGCTCTTCGTGCTCCCCGAGGCGATCGCGATCATCGGCGTGTTCGTCTGGTGGAAGCGCCGCCAAGCCGCGGCGCGATGAATCCGCGCAATACGCTGGTGCTCGCGCTCGTGGCGGCTGCGCTCGGCGCGTTCGTCTGGTTCTACGAGATCCGCGGGGCCGCGGCGCGCGACGAGGCGGCAGCGGCCGAAAAACGCCTCTTCCCTGGGATCGAGGCTGAGTCGGTGACGGCCATCGAACTCACGACGACCGATGGGGCCGAAGCACGCCTCGAGCGGGACTCGGGCGTCTGGACGTTGACTCGCCCCGTCGAGTTTCCCGCGGACGCGGCGGCAGCCGACGGTCTGGCGGGCTCTCTGGTGAGCTTGATGAGCGAAGCTTCGTTCGACGAACCGGCGCCATTGGCCGAGTACGGCCTCGACGGCGATCCGCTGGTGCGTTTCGAAGCGGGCGAGGGCGGGGGCACGCTCCGCGTCGGCAAGACGTCGCCCGTGGGCAGCAACACGTACGCGGCCACCGCGGCCGATTCACCGGTGTACGTCGTGGAGACCTATCGAACGACTGCGCTCCAGAAGTCGCTCGACGATCTGCGCGAGAAGCGGATCCTCGACTTCGACGAACGGCAGCTGCGGCGGCTGGCGCTCCGTTGGCCGAGCGGCGGCGTCGTGCTCACGCGCGAGAGTGAAGCAAGACCCTGGCGTGTGATCGAGCCGCTCGCCGATGCCGCCGATGATTCGACCGTCGACCGTCTCGTGTCCGATCTCCGCTATCTCCGAGCCATCGGCTTCGACGACGCGCCCGGAGACGACGAGACTCTGGGGCTCACGACACCGGCCTTCGCCGCCGAGCTGGAATTGGCGGGAGGCGACGGCGAGCCGCGCCGGATCGAACTCGCGATTGGAGCCGCGACGTCCGACGACACGCGGGCCGTGCGCGCCGAACGGGCGGGGATGGTCTTCGAGATCGCCGCCGCCGGCCTCGAGGATTTTCCGCGCCGAGTCGATGCGTATCGCGACCGCGAGCTGCTGCGCTTCGCCGCAGGCGATGCGGCTCGGATCGAGTTCACGTTTGCAGACGGCGGAGCAGGCCACGTGGTGACCGCGGAACGCGGTGACGAGGGCTGGAGCAGTCAGCCGGAGTCGGTCGAAGCCGAGCGTCTCACCCGGCTGGTCACGGAGCTTGCCGGACTGCAGGCGGAGAGCATCGCCGCCGAATCCGCCGGTCCGGAAGAGCTGGGCGGGATGGGCCTCGATCCCGCGAAGGTCCAGATTCGCGTGTTCGCGGCGGACGAAACCGACGCGGAAGGCAGCGCCCCGAGACTGCTCGGGGAGTTGGCCCTCGGGTCGACGACCGCCGGTCGCGGCTTCGTGGCTCGCCGACCCGACCGCGCCACCATATTCCTCGTGGAGGCTGCGCTGGCGGAGCACATCCCGACGAGCCTCGCTGCGCTGCGGGGCCGCTTCCTCGCGCCGCCGCCGACTGCGCCGCCTGCGCTGGACATGGCGCCGTCCCCGAGCGACGTGGAGACCGGCGCCGAGCTCGACTGAGGGGAGTCGCTCGACTCTTGGAGCAAGGCGGCCTAGGACGCCTTCATCCTCTCGAACAGAGCGAGCGCCGAGCGCTCCGCGTTGAACTCTTCGGCGACGCGCCGGGCGCCCGCGTCTCCCATGGCTCGCCCGACCTCGCGATCGGCCAGGATCCGGGCCAGCGCTTCGGCCAACTCGTTCGCACAGCCGGGAGCCACCAGCAGGCCGCTGACGCCGTGCTCGACCAGCTCCGCGACGCCCCCTACGCGCGTGGCGACCACGGGTAGGTGGTGCGCCATCGCCTCCATCAAGGTCACGGGGACGCCCTCCGAGAAACTGCTCAGCACGACGACGGAGGCCGACGGGTACAGCCTGTTGACCTGCTCGAACGGGAGCGAGCCGGCGGCCGTGACGCAGTCGTCCAGGCCGAGTTGAGTCACGTGCTCCCGCACCTGATCCAGCAGCGGTCCCGTTCCGACCAGAGTGGCCCGGAACGCGGTGCCCTGCGCGGCCAGCCGCGCCAAAGCGTCGAGCAGGACGAAGTGTCCCTTCTCGACGGACATGCGGGCGACGCACAGGATCTCGGGCGGACCGGTCGCCGTGGCGGCGCCGTTGCGCGTCTCGGACGGGGCCGGGAAACAGCGGATGACCTGGATCTTGGGCCAGTCCGCGGGCGGACACTCGAGCATCAGGCGCGCGCGGCCGTCGTGGCTCACGCAAACGACGAAGTCCGCATGGGCGACCTTCTCGGCCAGGGCGAAGCGGTGCGGGTAGCGCAGCTCCGTCCCGTGGCACGTGAGGCTGAAGTGGATTCCCGCCAGCCTCGTGGCCAGCATTCCCGTAGTGGCTGCGGCGTTCCCGAAGTGGCAGTGCAGCCGCGTGTACCCGCCGCGCGAAAGCCAATGCGCCAGCTGGACGCTCTCGGCGAAATAGACCAGCCACCAGAAGCGTTGCGCGAGCGACGTCCCCGGCCGGTGGAGGGTCTGGAACAGAGTGCGAGCGAAGCTCCCGGGGCGGCGCACCACGGTCACCAGCAGGGCCAGGCCATACGAGAGGATGCGGGGCGGCACGAGGTAGGGAGTAGAGGCCTCGTCCTGGAACGGGCGGCGCACGGAGAACGTGTCGATCTCGACGCCGTGGGCGCGGAGGGCTTGCACTTCTCGAGCGATGAACGTCTCGGAGACGCCCTGGTAGCGGCTGGTCAGGTAGGCGACTCTCATAGTGACCGAGCGCTCGAGCTTCCCGCGGAGGTTGAGGCTCGAGCCGACCCCGGCGGCGTCGGGCCGAAGACTCTCAGGCACCGCGGAATGAAGTTTCGAGTCGTCCCGGCCCGGTATCCTGCCGCGCTCCAACCGCGCCCACAACCCCCTACCGGCCGGGAGCCCCGGCGGATCGAAAACCATCGAAGGCGTGCTGGGCGACAACGCGCGGCCTCCCCCCGCTGTCGACGCCACACGTCCTGTCTGCCTGTCCAGCCGACTGCACCTCTGCTAGTCTCGGCCGCGCGCCCGCCTGTGAGCGGCAATCACTGGTCGTATACTCCGATGGTTCGCCCCCGCTCAGGCAAGCTCGACCGCCTTCTCCAGCACGTCCCGCTGCGGCTGGCCAGGGCTTGCACGCCCCGCACGGTCTTCCCGCTCTTCTATCATGTCGTCAGCTCGGAGACGCTGCCGCACATCGAGCACTTGTACGACTACAAGTCACCGGAGCAGTTCGAGCGGGACCTGGCCTTTTTGAAACAGCGTTTTCACGTCGCCACCTACGAAGAGCTCGTGGCGCATCAGAACGGCACGAAACGGTTGCCTTCCGGCTCGGTGACGCTGACCTTCGATGACGGCCTCGCAGAATGCCATTCGATCGTTCGTCCGCTCCTCGTCAAATACGGTCTGCCCTGCACGTTCTTCGTTTGCGCGAACTTCATGGACAACCGGAGCATGATGTTTCGCAACGCCGTGAGCCTGTGCCTGTCGGCGCTCGAGGCCCTGTCGGACGAGCAGGTCCGGACGGCCGCCGGGGAGCTTCAGCGCTCGCTAGGGGTTCAGCTCGAAGGCCGCGAGGCTCTGGCGAGCTGGGTGCATGGGCTGACCTACGGCGAGCGGGCGCACGTGACTGAGGTCTGTAGCGCTCTCGGGGTCGACATTCCGGCGTACCTCGCGACCGTGCGACCGTATATGACGAGCGAGCAGATTCTCGACCTGCATCGCGACGGCTTCACGATCGGCGCGCACACGTGCGATCATCCGGAGCTCTGGCGTCTCGACTGGCCCGATGTCGTGCGCGAAATCGTGGATTCGTGCCAGGTCGTGCGCGACCTGACGGGTCGGGACGAGGTGCCGTTCGCGATTCCCTTCAACGGTGCGCGGCTCGACCGCGACGCGCTCGCCGAGTTGCAGAGGACGACCGAGGGACTCGGCCTGATCTTCGACACCAACAATTTGAGGATCGAGCGTGACTTCCTGGTCAACCGTGTGTGGTGCGACAGCCCGGTGGGCGCCGCTCCCGGTGCGTCGAACGTGCCCCACGTCATGCGGCGCGCGCATACCCTCGAGCCGCTCCGAGCGGCGCGACGACTTCTGAGGCGGGGTTCTTGAGACAGCTCTACGAGTATCAGCCGGTCGTCGGCTTTCGGTTCATCCCGGACATCAAGGCACGCGTTCGCCACGAGGGTGGGGGCTATCTGATCCGCACCAACTCCAGCGGCTTCCGTAGCGACGTGGACTTCGCGCCCACACGCACGCCCGGCAAGAAGCGCATTCTGCTGTTCGGCGATTCCTACACGGCGGGCGAGGGAGTGTCGAATGGTCGGCGGTACAGCGACTACCTCGAGCGTGGGCTTCCGAACCTCGAGGTCTACAACTTCGGCCTGCCGGCGACCGGCACGGATCAGCACTACCTGATCTATAAGGAGTATGCGGAATCGATCGAGCACGATGCCCTCGTGATCGCCGTGTTCGTCGAGAACATCCGTCGGGTCGCTTCGCAGTACCGCTACTTCCTGGACGACACCGGAACCAAGCGACTCTACGAGAAACCGTACTACTCACTCGTCGACGGAGACCTCACGCTGAACGCGGTTCCGCCACGCAAGCGCCCGATCGACGTGGAGGCACTGCCGGAAGAGGAACGCGCGAAGATTGCCACGACCGTGCGCTTCCCGCGGCTGCGCAGCACCTTCGACCGGATGCGTCACAATCCGACCTTCGAGAAGCTGGTCGTCGACGGGGGACTGCGGGACCGGCTTCTGGGTTGGAGCGGCTATCAGCCGGTCCCCGAGTACGACGACGCGGCTCACCCCGCTTGGCAGGTCATGCAGCAAGTGATCGGAACGTGGATCCAGGAGCATCCCAAGCCCGTCATGCTGATGCCGATTCCGATCTATCACTATGTCGCTGGCATTGCGGACCCCAGCAAGTACCAGCAGCGACTGCGCGATGCGACCGAGGAGGCTGGCGGCACCTTCTTCGACCCGCTGCCAGCCCTCCAGCAGTACAGCAAGCACGAGCGGCGGTCGTTCTTCTATGCCGGCGATGGACACCTGACGTCGGCCGGCAATGAGGCGCTCGCCGAAGCGCTGCTCCCGGCTGTCCGTGACATGATCGAAGGACGAACACCCGCATGAGCAAGGTCGTACTGGGGATCTCCGCCTTCTATCACGACTCGGCGGCAGCGATCGTTCGCGATGGACGGATCGTGGCCGCCGCGCAGGAGGAGCGCTTCACGCGCAAGAAGCACGATCCGCGCTTCCCGACGAACGCGATCGACTACTGCCTGGAGGAGGCCTTCATCGAGCCGGAAGAGCTCGACGCGATCGCGTTCTACGATCACCCGCTCCTGACCTGGGACCGGGTGATCCGCAACTGCATGCAGGCCGGCCCCCAGAGCTACGAGCAGTTCGCCAAAGCGTCCCGCTCCGTCCTCGGCGTCAAGCTCTGGGTCAAGGAGTACGTGCAGAAGACGTTGGGGACCCTCGGCCGGCGTGACGACGTGCTCTTCACCGAGCACCATTTGGCGCACGCCGCCTCGGCGTTCTACCCCTCGCCGTTCGAGGAGGCCGCAATCCTGACGCTCGATGGGGTCGGCGAGTGGTGTACGACGTCCATCGGGTGCGGCCGGGGGACCGACATCGAGCTGCTCTCCGAGATCGACTACCCGCACTCGCTCGGGTTGCTCTACAGCGCGTTCACGTACTTCTGCGGGTTCAGAGTCAACTCGGGAGAGTACAAGCTCATGGGCCTGGCCCCCTACGGCGAGCCTCGCTACGTGCAGCAGATCTACGACCACCTGATCGACGTTCGCGACGACGGGTCCTACCGCCTGGACATGGACTACTTCGGCTACGTCAACGGAGCGGTCATGACCAACGATCGGTTCGCCGAGCTCTTCGATGGGCCCGTCCGCGAGCCGGAGTCGCGCATTACGCGCCGCGAGATGGACCTCGCGGCTTCCATTCAAGTCGTGACTACCGAGGTCGTGATGAAGATTGCGCGCTTTGCACGGCGCGAGACGGGGTGCGCGAACGGAGTGCTCGCTGGCGGCGTCGCGCTCAACTGCGTGGCGAACGGCGTGCTGCTACGCGAGAAGATCTTCGACGAACTCTGGATCCAGCCCGCAGCAGGCGACGCCGGTGGAGCCCTCGGGGCGGCACAGGTGGTGTCTCACATCCACTTCGGCGAAGCGCGAGTCGCGGTCACAGCGGGGAGCGATCGCCAGCATGGGAGCTATCTCGGACCGGCGTATCAGTCGCAGGAGGTGCGCGCCTACTTGGACCGCCAGGAGTTCCCGTACCAGCGCATCGAGGACCACGCGGAACGGGCCGACGTACTGGCGCGTGCTCTGGCGGACGGCAAGGTCGTCGGCTTCATGAACGGGCGCATGGAATTCGGTCCGCGATCGCTCGGTGCGCGCTCGATTCTCGGGGATCCGCGGAAGTCGGAGACGCAGAGCGTCATGAACTTGAAGATCAAGTACCGCGAGTCCTTCCGGCCCTTTGCCCCGTCGGTTCTCGAGGAGGACGCAGCGGAATACTTCGACCTCGATGGCGAGAGCCCCTACATGCTGCTCGTGGCCCCGGTGCGCGAATCGCACCGGCTGCCCAAAGCCGAGGCGGCGGACCAGGACGACATGCTCGCGGTCGTCAACCAGCCGCGATCCGACCTGCCTGCGATCACGCACGTGGACTACAGCGCGCGCGTGCAGACCGTGTCGCCCGAGCGCAACCCACGGTTCCACGAGCTGCTCCAGAGCTTCAAGGGGCTCACGGGAGTCGGCGTGCTCGTGAATACTTCCTTCAACGTGCGCGGCGAGCCGGTCGTATGCACGCCGAAAGATGCCTATACCTGCTTCATGCGTACGGAGATGGACATGCTCGCGCTGGAGGATTGCGTCCTCGTGAAGGGCGAACAGCCCGCGTTCGAGGACGGCGAAGATTGGAGGGCGGAGTATGGCAACGACTGAGCCGAAGCCCGATCGCAAGAGTGACCGGCTCGTGAAGGAGTTCTTCTTCGACGAGCTCATGCCTCTTGCAGAGCGGTTCTCGCGAGAAGGTCGCGAACAGTTCCCCATGAAGCCTGACCCCTCGGCGTCGTCGTACTGGATCGTGCGCGAGAAGACGCGCATGGATTCTGCGGACTTCGCAGAGGCTGGGCGGATCACGACCGAGAACCTGGCCGACGAGCTGACCAGGTTCTGGAGGTCGCGCGGTTCGGAGGACCTCGCGACTCTCGCTCCGTCGGTGGCGCGCTTGGCACGCAGGCTCCACGACGTCGGTAGGGAGGACGACGAGCTCTCCCCCTCCGTGTACGTCATGTACTGAGTGCGAGTTCCAGTAGACTCGGGGACGAAACCGCGAAGGAGAGCACGATGGGATTTCTCGACAATCTGCGCGACCCGATCTGGGCGCTGCTCCGCATCATGACCGGAGCGATGTTCCTGTGGCACGGCGCGTCGAAGCTGTTCGGGTTTCCGACCGCCGCCCCGGCGGAAGCCCCGGCGTTCGTCATCTACGTCGGGGGGGGAATCGAGCTCGTCGGTGGCATTCTCGTCGCGATCGGTCTGTTCACCCGGCCCGCGGCCTTCTTGTGCAGCGGTATGATGGCAGCGGCCTACTGGATGGCGCACGGCACCAAGGACCTCTTCCCGATCAACAATGGCGGAGAACTCGCTGCCCTCTACTGCTTCGTCTTCCTCGCGATCGCTGCATACGGCTCCGGCATCTGGAGCGTCGACGGCGCGCGGAGTGATGCGGACTGAATCCGCGCCATGACGGAGGCTTCTGACCTCGCGTGCTACCCCTGGTCCGCCTCGACGTGGCTGGTGGCCGGATGGGGCGTGGTGACCGCCGGGATGTCCTGGTTCTTTCCGGGCGCGAACCTGCTCTCTCAGGGGTCGCATGCCCTCGTGGGCGCAGGGCTGCTGGCCTTCGCGCTCTGGGGCGTCTGGCGTCCGCGTGTCGTGATCACCGGGGGGCAGCTCGTGGAGCGGCCGGGCGCCGGGCGACGCGAGCGCACGCTCCTCCTCGCCGACGTCGCGGGAGTCCTTCGAACGCCTCGCACCGGCCATCGTCCTTCGGAAGAAGACCTCGATCGCCAGCTCGGGCTGCGGCTCCGGAGTGGGGACTTCCGCTGGATCGACCTGCGCTGGATCCGCTCCACCGATCGAGAACGGTTGCGGGCGGGAGTGGGCGCGACCGAGCCAGAGGACTCGGCGGAACCCACAGACTCGGCGGACTCGGCGGAATCAGCGGACTGAGCGGCGCTACTGCTGGAAGAGGTGGAGGCGGCTGTCTTCGAGCTGCCCCCGCAGCACCGCGAGGGTCGCCGCGTCGACCGGAGCCTCGACGGGCTCGCCGTCGGGCGCGCCGTAGAGGCGTACCGAGAACGTGATGCGCCCTTCCTTGCGCGTTGCTACGACCCCGAAGCCGTCGCGCGAGATGTGGCGGACCTCCGCGTCGCCGGGCTCGTTCGCGAGCAGCTCGTCCATCAGGTCGATTGCGCGGACGAGTTCCTCGACCTCGCGCAAGTCGAGGTGCGTGATGGCCGCTCGCCCACGGAGGGACGTGCCTTCGACCCGAATCCGGATCCCGAGCATGCGCTCTTCCAGTCGGGCGGGCTCGAACGCGACGACCGCTTCCATCTCGAGAGATGCGCCGCCAGCGAGGGAGAGGGTCGGCTGACGGTGGATACGCTCGATGATCAATCGATCGCGCTCGCCCAGGTACTGTTCGAGCGCGGTCATCTGTCCGTCGAATGGGGACAGCGCTTCGAGAAGCGGTGTCGCGTCCTGCGCGGCGGCGGGTGCAGCCAAGAGGAGCCAGCTCGTGACCGCGGCGAGCGTCGCTCGACGGTTCATCGTGGGCCGCGCAGGATTTCGAGCATCGCCTCGTGGATGTGGCCGTTGCTGGCGACCACCTCGGTCCCGGTCCCGTCCGAACGGGTTCCCGAGAAGTCGCTCGCGCGGCCACCCGCTTCTTCGAGGATGAGGTAGCCGGCCGCGACGTCCCAAGGCTGGAGCTTCAACTCCCAGTAGCCGTCGAGGCGTCCGGCCGCGACGTAGCAGAGGTCGAGCGCCGCGCTCCCATCTCGGCGCAGAGCCCGCGCCGACTTGAGGAACGTCGCGAAGTGGTCGAGGTTGTCGAGCTCACTCGAGCGTCGGTCATACGCGAAGCCCGTCGCGAGCAGCGACCGCCCGAGCTGCGTCTCTTCCGTGACGCGGATGGGGCGACCGTTTCTCTGGGCGCCGTCGCCACGGGAGGCGGAGTAGAGCTCATCGAGGAGCGGGTCGTAGACGACGCCGAGTTCGCGGGCACCGTCGCGTTCGACGCCGATCGAGACGCAGAAGCGCGGGTAGCCGTGCGCATAGTTCGTCGTGCCGTCGAGCGGGTCGATCACCCAGCGCCACGGCGATCCGTTGGCCTCTCGCGCGCTGCCCTCTTCGCCGAGAACGCCATCGCGCGGGCGCTTTGCTTCGAGTTCGCGGACGATGAGCTCCTCGCAGCCGCGGTCGACTTCCGTGACGAGATCGACGTCGGCACTCTTGGTGTCGATGGTCAGTGGCGTCTCGTAGCGCGACTTCTGCAGCGCGCCGGCCCTCTGCGCGAGTTCGATCGCCAACGTCAGCAGCTCTTCTCGCTCGCTCATTCAGCTTCTCCAGGGGCAGGGAGGCGGAAGACCCGCCGGGTGTTCTCGGCCGTCGCGGCCGCGATGTCGGCGACGGGAGCGCTGCGGACCTCGGCGAGCACGCGCCCGACCTCGGAGACGAGCGCGGGCTCGTTGCGCTTACCCCGGTGCCCCTGCGGTGCGAGGAGCGGCGCGTCGGTCTCGACCAGGAGGCGGTCGAGGGGGAGTTCTCGGGCCACTTCGCGCAGGTCTCCCGCGCTCTTGAAGGTGAGAATTCCGGAGAACGAGATGCAGAGCTGGGCGTCGAGTGCGCGCTGCGCGTAGGGCAAGTCGTGCGTGTAGCAGTGGAGGACGCCCGACACATCGCCGCAGCCTTCCGCTTGCCAGATGTCGAGAAGCTCTTCGTACGCGTCGGTGCCCCGGTCGCGAACGTGGATGGTGACGGGCAGGTCGAGCTCGCGCGCGAGCGCCACGTGTTCGGCGAATACGTCTCGTTGGATCTTGCGAGGAGAGTGCTCGTACCAGTAGTCGAGGCCGCACTCGCCGACAGCGACGACTCGCGGGCGGCCGAGCCAGCTCCGCAGCTGAGCGCGGCCCTCATCGTCGAGCTGTTCCGCGTCATGGGGGTGGACGCCGACAGTTGCCCAGACACGCGGGTCGGACGCAGCGAGGTCGCATGCCCGTTCGTTCGGTGCGATGCCCCAGCCGGCCCCGATCGCGACGAACGCCTCGACGCCCGCCCGTTCGGCCCGGTCGAGGATCTCGTCACGATCCTCCGCGAACTCGTCAGCGGTGACGTGACAGTGGCTGTCGACCCACATCAGGCGTCGTCTTCGGCCGGAAACTCCGCGCGCGGAAAGAGCGCTGCGCCCTTGCGAGTCGGTGTGCCGGGCGCGAGAGCGTCCCAGCGCGTCGCGGATTCGGGCAGGCGTGCCGACGCGACTTCGCTGCCCGCGCCGACGCGATCGAGCATTTCGGTCGCGGCGTCCGGAATGAACGGGAGCAGGAGCAGGCCGATCCCCCGCAACGCCTGACAGCTGGTGTAGAGCGCGCGCCGCAAGTCGGCATCGCGGCCCTCTTTGGCCGCGGTCCACGGCGCGGTGGCGTCGAGATAGCGGTTGGTGGCGTCGACCCCTCGGAAGATCGCTTCGAGCGCGCGGTGAGGCTCCAGGCGATCCATCGCGTTGATCACGCCGTCGGACGCGGTTGAGATCGCAGCTTCTACCGCGGCTTCCGCTTCGCCGGCCTCGCCCCCTTCGGGCACGGTGCCGTCGCAGTAGCGCGCGGTCATGTTGAGGGTGCGGCTCACGAGGTTGCCGAGGTTGTTCGCGAGGTCGGCGTTCGCGCGGGTGACGAGTGCCTCTTCGCTGAAGCTCGAGTCCTGCCCGAACGACATGTCGCGGAGCAGGAAGTAGCGGAACGATTCGAAGCCGTATCGATCGCGCATCTGCAGCGGCGCGATCATGTTGCCGAGGCTCTTCGATACCTTTCGATCGTCCACGTTCCAATAGCCGTGAACTGAAAGGTGTCGATAGAGCGGCAAGCCTGCGGCCCGCAGCATCGTCGGCCAGAAGACGCCGTGTGGCTTCAGGATGTCCTTCCCGATCAGGTGCTCGACGGCATCCCAGCGGGTCTCAAAGGCCGGGTCGTCCGGGAATCCAAGGCCGGTCAGGTAGTTGACCAGCGCGTCGAACCAGACGTAGCAGACGTAGTTGGAGTCGAAGGGAAGCTCGACCCCCCACTCGAGGCGGCTCTTCGGCCGCGAGATGCATAGATCGCCCAGGCCACTGTCCTCGCGAATCATCGAGAGGACTTCGTTTCGGTAACGCTCCGGGCGGATGAAGTCCGGGTTGTCGCGGATGTGCTCCGAGAGCCACGCGAAGTGATCGCTCATGCGGAAGAAGTAGTTTGCCTCGGTTCGCGCTTCCGGCGCCCGTTCGTGGTCTCGGCAGAGCCCGTTTTCCATGTCGCGTTCGGTGAGGAAACGCTCACACCCGACGCAGTAGAGGCCTTCGTACTCGCGGAACTCGACCTGTCCGGCATCCCAGACCCGCTGCAACATCGTCTGGACGGCTCGCACGTGGTCGGGGTCAGTCGTGCGAATGAAGCGGTCGTAGGTGAAACCGAGCTCACCCCATGTCTCGCGGAAGATCCCGGAGATACGCTCGGCGAACGCGGCTGCGGCCTCGCCCTGGGCAGCCGCGGCCTCCTCGACCTTTTCGCCGTGTTCGTCGGTCCCGGTCAAGAACCAGGTGTCTTCTCCGCGCATGCGGTGGTAGCGCGCGAGTGTGTCGGCGACGACGGTCGTGTACGTGTGGCCGATGTGGGGCTCGGCATTGACGTAGTAGATCGGTGTCGTGATCGAGTATTGGTCAGCCAATGGCCGCAGCCTCACGGAGTGCGAAGAGGACGCGCTCGGCGACCATCTGAGGGTTCGCGTTGCGCTGCACGAGAGCTTTGCGACCCGCCTGCACCGTGCCGAACGCCTCGAGGCGTGCGTCGAGCGCACGGCTGCCCCGAGCGCCCTCCAGAGTGCGCCGGCGCACGTCGTCGTGCAACCACGCCGCAGCGGAGCGGAGGAAGACCGTCACGGCTTCGGCGGCCTCCGCGCGCGGGCCGCGGTACTCCTCCGCCCAGTCGAGGAGCTCGGGCATCCCCTGCTGCATGAGGGTGTCGAGCCGAAGCGCGATGTCTCGTTCCTCCTCGGGAGCGTCCGGCGATCGGAGGCCCGGGACCGGCGGCACCGGAAAGGGGTAGCGCTGACAGCGCGAGCGAACGGTGGCGAGCAAGCCCGCCGCGCTCGCGCTCACGAGGACGAGCGTCGTCTGCGGCGGGGGCTCTTCGAGGAGCCGCAGGAGTGCATTTTGCGCTTCCTGGTTGAGCCACTCGGCATCGGCGACGACCGCGACGCGCGCTTTGCCTTCGCTGCTGCGCAGTCGCAGCGCGCTCTGAAGCGCCCGGATCTGGCCGATTCGCACCCGGGTGTCGCTGCGGCCCCGCTCGATCCAGAAGAGATCCGGATGATCTCCGATGTGACGCAGGAGCGGTCCCGACTTGCCGGTGCCGTCGAGCTCGATCTCGGGATCGCGCTCCTGACTTCGGCGACAGGCGAGGCAGCTCTCGCATGCACCGGACTCGCTCGAAGCCTCGCACGCGAGAGCGCGTGCGAGCCACGTCGCGGTTTCGCGGGGCGCGGAGCCGGGTCCGGAGAGCAGGTAGGCGGAGTGGATGCGGCCGGAGTCGAGTTGGCGGCCGAGCGACTCGCGCACCGAGGCGACGGGGTCCATGGGGGGCCGAGTCTAGCAGCGCTCTCGCGCCGCGAGGAGGCGCAGTCCGCGAGCGAGCGGGTGCTCCAAGTGGCCGAAATCTCGACGTTTCGTCATTTCGCCCCCGGCCGTTTCTAAAGTCCGGTGCAACCCCCGCCGATGGCCCCTCCAGCAGCGCATCTCGCGTGCGCAACAAACACTGGAATGGAGGAAAGCCGCATGGCCTTCGGCCGCACCAAGGAAAATCCGACCCCCGCTAGCACGTCTGCCACCGAATCGGCGGGTGGCCTCACGGCCTTCATCGACCAGGGCTCCGAGTTCGAGGGCAAGCTCTCGTTCAAGGAAACCGTGCGAATCGACGGGAGCTTCACCGGGGAGATCGCGAGTGAGAACACGCTGATCGTCGGCGAAACCGGCGAGATCAGCGCGACGATCCGCTCGCGCAGCGTGATGGTGAGCGGGACCGTCGAGGGCGACATCGTGGCGACCCGCCAGCTCGTGCTGCACAAGACCGCGCGGCTCGAGGGAAACGTCGAGACACCGTCGCTGGTGATCGAAGAGGGCGCGACGTTCAACGGCGGCATGAAGATGATGCGGCCCGAGGTCGCGGCGAAGAAGGCGGCCGAGGCGCCCGCCAAATCGGAATCCGGCTCTTCTCAGAAGAGCTGATCCCCTGCTAGAGGCGCTGGGGATTGGGGAGCTTCCGATCCAGGACCCAGCGTCGATGCAGGAGTTCGATGAGAATGCCGTCCGGGGCTGCGGTAACCCGCAGTCCCGGCTGGCGGACTCGCATCGACGGCTGAAAGCTCGGGCGCCGATCGCCGTCTACGTGGCCGATCGCGACCTCGTCCCCTTCGAATGCCACCTCGCAGCGGTCGCCGCAGCTCGGGCAGGTGACGCGAGCCCAACGCTCCGTCGCCCACGCGTCCCCGAGGCGGTCGAAGAGCACGAGCAGATCGTGAGGTCGATTGCAGGTCGGGCAGCCAAGGCGTTTCAACGCGTCGAGGCTCATTCGCTTCGGTCCGGCGCGCGCGGCGGGAGCGCCACGACGCCACGAATCCCGTCGATCTCGCTCAGCAGCACACGTTCGATTCCGTAGCGGAGCGTGGCGGACTGGGCCGGACAGGATGCGCAGGCACCCTGCAACTCGAGCCGGACCGTGCCGTCTCCGGCGACGTCCAGGAGCTCGACGTTCCCACCGTCCGCGATCAACGCGGGCCGGATCCGGTCGAGGGAGGCCTCGACCCGCTCATGGAGCTCACGAGGCAGCGATTCTCGCATAGAGGGTGGATCGGCGAGCCGGGCCTCGGCGTTGAGCGGGATACGTTCGGTATCCTCCGCCGATGCACGTCTGTGTTCGACTGTTCGGTTCGCTGCGCGAGGCGGTGGGCGAGAAAGAGCTGCGGATCACGTTGGAAGAGGGCGCGACGGTCGACGACCTCTGCGGGTTGCTCGGTCGAGAGCACCCACCGGTCGCAGAGATGCGCTCTCGAGTGCGGATCGCGGTCAATCAGGATCTGGTTTCTGGAAGCCATGCGCTTTCGGACGGCGACGAGGTTGCGTATCTGCCGCCGGTCTCGGGCGGCTCGGGAGAACGGCCGGGCGCTGTGAGCCCGACTCCCGGTCCCCGCTGCTGGCTGTCCGATCAGCCGCTCGACGTGGCCGAGGTCATCGCGCGAGTCAGCGGGGACGACTGCGGAGGTCTGGTCACGTTCCTCGGAGCGGTGCGGGACCACTCGAAGGGCCAGTCGATCCGGCACCTCGAGTACGAGGCGTACCCGCCGATGGCCGTCGCCGAGATGGACCGGATCGCGGACGAAGCGGCGGAACGCTGGCCGGGCTCGCGGGTCGCGATCGCGCATCGCACCGGGCATCTCGACATCGGAGAGCTGGCGGTCGTCATCGCGGCGGCGGCACCGCACCGTGCGGGGGCCTTCGAAGCCTCGCGCTACGCGATCGACACGCTCAAGGAGCGCGTTCCGATCTGGAAGAAGGAAGTCACGACCGCCGGCGAGTACTGGGTCGAGGACCACGCGTGAGTGCAGACGAAGAGGGTGGTCTCCACCGCCACCGCCGAGACGCACCTGTCTCGGTGGTGTGCGCGGTCGTGACGGTCAGTGACACCCGTACCCGCGAGACCGATACCGGCGGTGCCCTCGTGCAAGAACTCCTCGAGCAGGCTGGGCACCGCGTGGCCGAACGCACGATCGTGCACGACGAGCCCGACGAGATCCGCGCCGCCGTCGAGCGGACGACGAGTCAGGGGGACGTGCGTGCCGTCGTCGTGACGGGGGGAACCGGGGTCGCCCCACGCGACGTCACGCCCGATACGGTCGAGCCGTTGCTCGAGCGCGTCATCCCCGGTTTCGGCGAGCTCTTTCGCATGCTCTCGTTCGAGCAGATCGGCTCCGCCGCGCTGCTCTCTCGCGCTCTCGCCGGACTTCGGGCGGGACGCGTGGTCTTCGTGATTCCCGGCTCGCGAGGCGCGGTTCGGCTAGCGCTCGAGCGGTTGATCGTTCCCGAGCTGGCGCACCTGGCCGGCGAGGCGACGAAGACCCGATCGTGAGTGCGCTTCGGGTGCTGTTGCTCGGTGTGGTCTTCGCCGGTCCCGCGGTGGGGGCCGAGTTGCACGTCTGGGTCGACGCGGCGGGCCGCACTCATGTGACCGATGATCCGGCGAAGATTCCAGCAGAGCACGAAGCGAAGGCGACGCATCGCGCGCTCGAGATCCGCGGCCTCTGGGGCGAGGCGCTGTCGGGGCCGCCGGTGGGCGATGCGGCCGCTCACGACGTCGAGTCTGCGCGCATTCGGCGAATCCTGCGCGGCGCCCTCGAGGATCTGGCGCGCGGTGAAACGGCGCGCGCTCAGATCTCGCTCGAAGCCGTCCTGCGTCAGGAGCCGGGTCGGCCGGAAGCGCATTGGTATCTCGCGCTGCTCGATTGGCAGCGTGGGCGTCTGGACGCTTCCGAGACCCACTTACATGCGTTCCTGGCCGCGGCGGGCGACGAGTTCGGGCCGTGGCGGGAGTCGGCGGAGCAGCGCCTTGCTCGTCTTGCCGACGAGCGCCGGCTGTTGGCTCCGGCCGACCGGGAGCTTCAGCTCGTCGCGCATCGGAGCGAGCACTTTCGGCTCCAGGTCGACAGGGCGCTGCAGGAGGGTGGAGCCCCGGACTTCGCGGGTCGTGTACTCGGCTATTTGGAAGAGGCCCGCGGCGACCTCGGGTCGCGTCTCGGGGTCTTTCCGAGCGAAGCCACGGGGGTCGTCTTGTACGGGAAGGCGGCCTATCTGAGGGCGCACCGTCATCGGTTCACGTTCCAGACCGTCGGGTTCTACGACGGCCGCATTCACGTCGTGTCGGCGGCCCACCCGGCGGGCGAACTCCGCTCGCTGCTGTACCACGAGTACACCCATGCTCTTTTTCGCGAGGCGACTGGCGGAGATCGACCCTTCTGGCTCAACGAGGGGCTCGCCGAGGACGCGGAGCGCGCCTCCCGGGGAGCCGTGTCTCTCACGCGCACCGAACGTACCCGGTTGCGGGCCGCCCTCGAGAGCGACTCCTGGATCCCGCTTCGGCGCCTCGGTCCCAGCTTCGCCGGCCTATCCCATGAGGAGGCCAAGCTCGCCTACCTCGAGGCGACGGCGGCTGCGGGCTGGCTCGCCCGCCACTCCGATCGGGCCGCGCGGGCGCGCCTGCTTGCCGGGCTCGGCGCGGGGAAGGATCCGGAGGCGTTGCTCGGCGAGACGATCGGGGTCACGACGGACGAACTCGATGCGGCGTTGCGACGCGAATTGCGCGCTCAGTTTCCCGCGCAGAGGCCCGCCTCGGCCCGCTGATCGCGGCGCTCGTCGCGCTCGGTCGTTCGCCTTCGTCGCGCCCTGTTATTCGCCTTCGTCGAACAAGCGACACGCTTCGAGGAGCAGCTCGGTAACCGACGCGTTCAGGGTGCACTCCGCCGGAGGAGGCGCCGCTTCGAAGCGGAAGCGTCCGTGTTCGAGGCCGATCAGTTGCTTGGCCGCCTCGAACCCGGCGGTCTTTGGCGCTTCTGCATGAATCGGTCGCCCGTCGCGCAGCCAGATTCGACAGGGCCCATCGTCGCTATCGACTTCGAGCCGGCCGGACTTCATGCCGAGCTCGAGCATCTGCAGGAGAGCGAACGTCGGAATCTGTTCGATGCTGCCTTCGAGCGCTGCGGCCGCGCCGAGTGCGGGGGCTCGGTCGGCGATGATCGTCTTCGAGTCGTCGGTCGGTTGGGCGGCCTCGGCGAGCGCAGGGTCGACCCGGCAGAAGATCACGATCGCGTCGCCCACCTGGATGCGGTCTCCCGGGACCAGCTCGTGCTCGCCGGCGACCGGCTCCCCGTTGACGAAGGTTCCGTTGGTGCTGCCGAGATCCACCAGGATGTAGCGATCGCCCCCCGCTTTGACGGCCGCATGGCGCCGAGAGGCCTCTCCGAACGGAAGGGGCAGGTCGCAGGCCTGTCCGCGTCCCATCACCACCTGGCCGGTCACCGGCAGGAAGAACGGGGCGCGCGGCGGCGCGAGCAGCAGGGCTTGAGCGGGCATCGTCCTCCCCTCGGCAGGCAGGGGTCCCGTCTTGAGGGCTGGCGGAGCCGGTCAGCCGCTCCAGGGCCCGCTAGCGGACCTCGAATCCGACCAGCTGCTCCGGCGGCTCGGGGGTGGCCTCGACGGCCGTGACATGGGCCAGGGGCGGGCCCGTGTGGCAGAAGGCGAGCGCCCGCTCCACGGCCTCCGGTTCGCCCTCGAACACCGCCTCGACGCTGCCGTCAGATCGGTTGCGGACCCACCCTGCGACACCGGCAGCTCGGGCGGCCTCCTCGGTCGAGCCGCGAAACCAGACGCCCTGAACTCTCCCCCGAACGATCACGTGACGCCGGATCATCCGGGCAGCCTACAATGGAGCGTCGTTCGAGAGGAGACCCCGAGATGGATCTGAATCGGCTTCACCAGGAAGCGGCCCGACTCCTGCCCGAGACCATCGAGCTGCGCCGCCGGATCCATCGGCGTCCGGAACTCGGCCTCGAGCTGCCGGAGACACAGCGCGCGGTGCTGGAAGCCCTCGAGGGCCTCGACCTCGAGGTGCATACCGGCGGAAGCACCAGCGCCGTGGTCGCGGAGCTGCGCGGGGCAAGGCCGGGACGCACCCTGTTGCTGCGCGCGGACATGGACGCGCTCCCGATGCCCGAAGACACCGGGCTGCCGTTCGCGTCGGAGATCGACGGCGCGATGCATGCGTGCGGACACGACGCTCATACCGCGATGCTCGCGGGCGCGGCCAAGCTGCTGCATGGAATGCGCGACGAACTCGCGGGGACCGTGAAGTTCCTCTTTCAGCCGGGAGAGGAGGGTTTCGGGGGGATGCGCATCCTCATCGAAGAGGGTCTGCTGGCGAGTACCCCGAGAGTCGAAGGGGCGTTTGCACTGCACATGGACTCGACGCTGCCCGCAGGCACGATTGCCACCCGACCCGGAGCGATCCTCGCGTCCGCGGACGTCTTCTCGGTCGAGGTCAAAGGGAAGGGGGGTCACGCGGCTCTACCCCATCTCGCACGCGACCCGATCGTCGTGGCTTGCGAGATGGTGACTTCCATCCAGGGACTCGTGACGCGCCGAATGAACGCGTTCGACCCGGTACTCGTCAGCGTTACGCGGTTGAGAGCGGGGACGACCACTAACGTGATCCCGGAGACCGCGAACCTCCAGGGCACCATCCGCACGGTCTCTCCGGCAGCCCGCAAGGCGATCCACGAGAAGCTGCGTCGGCTCGTCGAAGGAATCGCCGCTGCGCACGGGATCGAGGCAGAGTTCCACCTGGTCCCGGGCTATCCGGTGACGGTGAATCACGACGAGTTCGCCGAGTTTGCGAGCGAGGTGGCGGGGTCCCTGCTCGGGGAGGACCGCGTGATGCGGATGCCGAGTCCGATGATGGGCGCAGAAGATTTTTCGTACGCCCTCGAACAGGTGCCGGGCGCCCTGGCGTTCCTGGGCGCCCGTGCGGACGAGTCCGTGGCCGCTCCGCTTCACTCCAATCGGATGATCCTTGACGAGTCGGCCTTCGCGGCGGGGATCGCGCTTCACGCGGCGGTGGCACTTCGGTGGTCGGCTGCGGAGTGACCGAGGAGCCCGTGTCTTGCACGTCGCCGGCGGCTTCGGCGTCCCGTCTCGAAGAGCCGAGCGCCCCTTCCCTCGGTCCGTCGCGGGGCGTCTTGTCGCCAGGAGCGATCCGTATCCTCTATGCGATGGCCGACGCGTGGCACGACGCGGGGCCCGTCCGCGACGTGTGGCCGCACGTCGAGCGGCGCCTGCGCGCTCGTGGGGTGCCGACCATCCGCAGGACCTGGTTGCTACTGCGAGCGGTCGAGTGGCTTCCGGTGTTCGCGGGCGGTCGGCGTTTCTGGTTCTTGCCGCGCGCGGAACGTCGCGCTCGTCTCGAACAATGGGAGTCGAGCGGTCGGTTGGGGCATGCTCGACTCGCCGAGCTGCGGAGCTGGATCGAAGCGGCTCACTCCTCGGACCCGTAGAACTCGAAGTCGACGATCTCATCCTTCAGGTACTCGCGCAGCTTCTTCATCACGCGAGCTTCGAGCTGGCGGACCCGCTCGCGGGACACGCCGAATTCCTCGCCGAGGTCGTTGAGGGTCCGCGGCGGGTCGGCGAGGAGCCGCTGTTCGACGATCTGCCGATCGCGATCCGCGAGACCTTCCGCGAACGCGTGGACGTGCTCGAGGAAGATGCGCCGGAGGTCTGCGTTGGCCACCCGCTCTTCGACACTCGGTTCGTCCGAAGCGACGAAGTCTCCGAAGCTGGCGCTGCCTTCCTCGGTTCCGACGGGAGCATCGAACGAGACCTCTCGCTCGGCGAGGCGGTGTTCCATCGACGTGACGTCTTCTTCGGTGACATCGAGCCGCTCGGCGAGGAGTTTCGGCTCCACTTCGAATCCCTGCCGTTCGAGTTCGCGCTTTTCCTTGTTGAGCCGGAAGAAGAGCTTCCGCTCGGCACGGCTCGATCCGACCCGGACGAGCCGGATGTTGTCGATCAGGAACTTGAGGATGTACGCGCGGATCCAATACGCGGCGTAGGAGGAGAGCTTGGCGCCCTGGTCCGGGTCGAAGCGCTGGACGGCCTGTGCGAGTCCGAGGTTCCCCTCCTGGATCAGGTCGAGGAGCTGGGTCCACGAGCGCCGATAGTCCATCGCGATTTTGACCACGAGGCGGAGGTTCGCGAGGACCAGCTCTCGAGCCGCTTCGACGTCGCCGTCGTTGCGCCACCGGAGCGCGAGCTCGCGCTCTTCTTCTCGCGAGATCGGCGCGTGGTGGCGCAGCTGCGCCATGTAGCTCGAGAGCGCATCGGTCGGCTCGACCGAGCGGTCTCGGACCGCCGGTTTGCGAACCGTTCGGGGCGGCGCGGGGACCGGGAGCTTGGGCGGATCGGCCCCGCCAGGGGGGGCCGACGAGTCAGGGGGGTTCGGCGAATTGGCCGAAACTCTCTCCCCCGGCTTGCCGTCCGGCGCCGGAAGGTCGTCGGGTTCGGCCGGTGTGCCGTCCCGGTCACTCACCCGACGAACTTAGCCTACTCCTTGAGCGACCGGACGTACGCGACGATGTTCTGGATCTCGGGCTCGGAGAGGTGGCCCCAGGGCGCCATCAGCGGGCTCCCGCCGTACGCGGCAGCGCCGTTCTTCACGACGAGCGCCAGGTCCTCATCGGTGCCGGGCGTGCCGTCCTTGTCCGCGTCGAACTTGAAGTCGCCGACCGAGAAGTCGCGCGGCTTGGGAGTGAGCGCGACTGCAGCCGGGCCGTCGCCCTTGCCGGCCGCGCCGTGGCAGCTGGTGCACAGCATGTCGTAGTTCTTCTTGCCGGCTGCGAGGTCGTGCTCTGCGGAGGCGCTGACCGCGCCGAGGGCAAAGAGTCCGGCCAGGAACCACGGAGTGACGTTGCGAATCATGGGGATCGCTCCTTTGTGCAGGTCGGAATGGACACTGCTTGAAACCGTTTGACGAGCGTCAGGGCGCTGGAAGACGCGCTCTGCAAGCCCGACACAAGTCGGACGCGGAAAGTAGGAGGGGAATTCACAGGCGTCAATTCTCCTTCCGTGGCGGGTCGTTAAGACGAGCGCCGGGCCACGGGAGGGGTTTCTCAGCACCCTGCTAGAGCTTGACGCTCCGCCAGTCGCGCAGGAGCTCCACGAGCGTGCGCACGCCGAATCCGGTGGCCCCGAAGGGTTGCAGCGGGCCGGGCCGGTCGGTGTTCGCAGTCGGAGCGATGTCGAGGTGGGCCCAAGGCACGTCGTTCCCGGCGAAATGCCAGAGGAAGGCCGCGGCGGTGATCGTCCCGGCGTCGCGGCCCGCGACCTGGCGGACGTCCGCGACCTTGCCTCGCATGTGTTCGCGGTGGACGTCCCAGAGAGGGAGCGGCCAGAATCGCTCCCCGACCGTCTCGCCGGCCTTCTTGATCGCGTCCGAGAGACGTTCGTTGTTCGCGAGAACCGCGGCGGCCCAAGGCCCGAGAGCGACGATGGAAGCGCCGGTCAGAGTCGCGAGGTCGATCATCGCAGCCGGCTTGAACTCGGTGCGCGCGTAGTGGAGCGTGTCCGCGAGCACCAGGCGCCCCTCGGCGTCCGTATTGCCAATCTCGATGGTCTTGCCGGACATGCTGGTGAGCACGTCGTCCGGTCGATACGCCGCTCCGCTCGGCATGTTCTCGACGGCGCCGACGATGCCGACGACGTGCAGCGGAACTTTGAGCAGTGCGCACGCCCGCATCGCGCCGATCACCGTCGCCCCGCCCGACATGTCGTGCTTCATCGAGACCATGCTCGCGCTCGGCTTGAGGGAGAGGCCGCCGGAATCGAACGTGACGCCCTTGCCCACGAGGCAGATGGTGGGCCGCTTGCGGGCGCTCTTCCCCTTCGGCGGAGCGTTGTGTTCGAGCACGATGACGCGCGGGGGATTCTCGCTTCCGCCGCCCACGGCGAGCAGCGCATTCATCTCACGCTTCTTCAGCTCGGGGACGGCGAGGACCCGGCACCGCAGTCCGACCTTTCGAGCCATACGCTGCGCCGCGCTTGCGAGCGCGACCGGCGAAAGGACGTTGGGCGGCTCGTTCGACAAATCGCGCGAGAGGTTCTGGGATTCGGCGAGAATCGTTCCCTGGTTCGCCGAGGCCCGCGCTGCGCGGAGATCGTTGCTGCGTTCGATACAAAGGGTGACGGTGGTCACGTCTTCGCCGGCCTCTTCGCGCGGCTTTTTGTAGCGGTCGAAGCGATAGGCGCCGAGCACGACTCCTTCGGCGAGCGCCTGGGAAGCCGCCGCAACGCGGATCCGACGCCCGGCGGGAGTGAGTATGGCCAGCTCCGGTGCCTTGCACCTGCGCGCCTCGCGGACGGCCCGGCCCGCGGCTTCGCGAAGGCCGGTCGTATCGCTGTTCGCCTCCGGTCCGAGGCCGATGAGGATCACGCGAGACGCCGTGAGCGCGCCGTCGGTGTACAGCAGGAGCTGCTGGCCCCGCCGCGCCCGGAAATCGCCGCTCGCGAGTGCGCTCGCAATCCGGCCGCCGAGCGCGGTGTCGAGCGCAGCAGCGCGGGAGGGCAGCTTCCAGTGCTCCGGGTCGAGCTCGTGGAGCGGGACTGCAATCAGATCCGCGCGCAGCTCGGCGGCGGGACTGGAGACGATTCGGGTTCGCATGGTCTTTCCTCTTAGCCGGCGGAGAGTTCGGACTCAGATCCTGTTCTTGTCGGCCGGGTGCTCAATCTTGCCCTCGGCTTCCTTGCTCCTGTTCGGGCGCTCTTCTAGACTCGTTTTTTCGAGTCGTGCTCGACTCGGACAGCGAGAGGCTCAATGGGGCAACTGGTTGTCGGGACGGTCTGGGGGGGTCGTCTGGCGAGCCTCGATCCGTTTACGCTGATTTGGCAGGCGTCATGGATCGTGCAGCTCGTCCTGATTCTCCTGGCTGGATTCTCGATCGTTTCGTGGGCAGTGATCGTCTTCAAGTGGCGCGAGCTTCGCGCTGCGCAAGACGACGATGACGCGTTCCTCGAGGTATATCACGAGGGGTCGGCGCAAGCAGCCTACGAGGCGGCTCGCGACCTCGATCACGGTCCCCTGCCTGCGATCTATCTCGCGGCTTGGGCGGAGCGTGTGAAGATCGCAAAGTACGGCGGCACCAAAGCCGACTCGCCGCCGGACGACACACAGCTGCATCAGATCTTGAAACGCCTCACCTGGGCGGCGTCGGAAGAAGCCGGGCGGTTGCAGTCGCGCCTCACGTTCCTCGCGACCACCGGTAGCTCCGCCCCGTTCATCGGTCTGTTCGGGACGGTCATCGGCATCATCAATTCGTTCACCGGGATTGGTGAGGCCGGGAGTGCGAGCCTCGCGGTCGTCGCGCCGGGCATCGCCGAAGCGCTCATTGCCACCGGGGTCGGCCTGTTTGCCGCGATTCCCGCGACGATCTTCTACAACGTCTTCATCTCGCGGCTGCGCGAGATCCGAGCCGACATCGATCTCTTCACCGCCGAGCTGGAGGGCGATCTGCGTCGGGAGTCGGGCGAGCTGCCGACGGCCGTCCGGGCAGCGGAAGCGTAGCCGTGGCGGGACCGAGGCTCGGGAGCGACGACGGAACCTTCTCGGAGATCAACGTCACTCCGTTCGTCGACGTGATGCTGGTCTTGCTGATCATCTTCATGGTCACGGCGCCGATGCTCCAGCAGGGCATCGACGTGGATCTCCCGGAGACCACGACCCAGCCTCTGCGGATGCGAGAGGAGCCGCTCATCCTCACGGTCAAGAAAGAGGGGACTTATCACCTGGCGAGCAGCGAGATCCCTCTCGCAGAGCTCCAATCGAAGCTCGAAGCGATCTTCGAGGGTCTCGACGACAAAGAGATCTACTTGCGCGCGGACCAGGCCGCCCCGTACGGAACGGTGGTCAAGGCGATGGCCGCGGCACGGCTCGCAGGCGCACGGACTGTGGGTATCGTGACCGAGCCGGAGTGACCGCGTGTCGGCCGCGGCATTCGCAGTGCAGGATTCCCGAGAGCGTGCGTTCCGGCTCGCAGTCGGAGGATCCGTGGCGGCCCATCTCGTGGCGGCGGGATTCTTCTGGTGGTCACCGCTGCCCGATCGTGCGGCGCTGCTGCCGGCCGTCGTGAAAGTGACGCTCGTCGCGGCTCCGCCCGGGGCACCGGTCGCTCAGCCCGAGGCGCCAGCGATCGCGGAGCCTCCGCCTCCTCCGCCTCCTCCGCTGGAGCCGGTGCCTGCTCCCGAGCCGGTCCCCGCCCCGGTGGCCGTGCCCAAACCGGTTCCGGAGAAGGTGCTCCTGCCCAAAGAAGCGACGAAAGTTCCGAAGCCGGAGCCGAAGCCCGCGCCACAGGCGAAGCCGCGGCCGAAGCCGGCCCCAGCGCGTCCTCCGGAACCAGCGGCCTACGACGATGTTCTCTCTCAGCTGAGAGCGGAGGCCGGGGAGGCTGCCCCGCAGCCGGTGAAGGTGGCGGCGCGGCCGACGCTCGCACCGGCAGGCGGGGGGCTCGGGATTCCGATCTCGGCGGAGGAAGCCGCATGGCGGCGACGGGTCAAGGTGCAGGTGACGCGTGCGTGGGTGCTCGAGCCGGGCTTGCAGCGCGAACTGCTCGAAACGGAAGTGCGCGTGAAAATCGCGGCAGGGGGTGAGGTGAAGAGTGTCGATGTGACCCGCAAGTCGGGGAATCCGTACTACGACGACAGCGTGGTGCGTGCCGTCGAGAAGTCGAGTCCGCTGCCGGCTCCGCCCGAAGCGGACGCGTGGCGTTTTGTGTTCACACCGCAGGACCTGCTGTGAGCGCGTCCTGGCTTCGTGTTGCGACCGCCGGGCTCGTCCTGCTGTCGGGTGTTGCGGCGGTGCCGAGCACGCTGTCCGCGGCGGACCGACCGCCGATCGTGATCACCGATCCGTCGTCCAACAAGTACCGGGCGGCACTGCTCCGCTTCGCGGCGGCGACTCCTGAGGCCGCGGCGCTGGCCGACGATCTGCGTGCCGATGTCGAGGCGGGTCTCTTGTTCTCGGGTTTGTTCGAGAGCATCGACACGTCGGCTTTCCTCGAGCCGCCGACAAGTCGGCCGCTCGACGAGGGGCCGATGGTCGTCTGCCCGAACTGGCGCCAGATCCGTGCGGACGCGCTCGTGCAAGGAGAGATCTCGACGACGCCCACCCAGATCCGGGTGGAATTTCGCGTGCTCGACGTCTCCCGGAGCTGTCTGAACCTTGCGCGCAAGGTCTACCGCATGGATCGCGGCGAGAGGCGGCGCATCGGGAAAGCGGTGGCGGATGATGTCGTCGAGGCCTTCACCGGGATCAAGGGCGTCTCGGACACCGAGATTGCTTTCGTTTCGACCCGGAGCGGCGACAAAGAGATCCACGTGATGGATGCCGATGGCGCGAACTTGCGGCGCGCGACCACTCACAAGTCGATCAACATGTTCCCCGACTGGTCCCCCGATGGGGCGTCGATCGTCTACACGTCGTACCGCCACCAGAGCCGCCCCTTTCTTTTCATGCTCACGCGTGGAAAGCGCTCTCCGGGCAGGATCCTGCGCGATCTGACCAAGCATCCGCAGTACCGGGCCGTCTTCAGTCCGAGCGGCGACCGCCTGGCGCTGGTCATGAGCATCGACGGCGCCACTGAGATCTTCTCCGTCGCGCGAGGCGGGCGCGATCTGAAGCGGCTGACTCGCACGCGAGCGATCGAGGTCGGGCCCTCGTGGTCGCCCGACGGCAGGCAGATCGCCTTCGTCTCGGACCGCGCTGGAGCGCCCCAGATCTACGTGATGGACTCGAACGGCGAAGGCGTGCGGCGGCTGACGTTCAATGGGAGCTACAACACGTCGCCGGCCTGGTCCCCCGATGGGAAATGGATCGCATACGAATCGCGGGTCGGGGGGCAGATGGACATCTGGCTGATCGACCCCCAGGGTGGTGCCAATCTGCCGCTGGTCGAGCATCCGCGCACCGATGAGCACCCCGCCTGGTCTCCGGACGGGCGGATGTTGGCCTTCAGTTCGGCTCGCCGGGGTGATTCCGACATCTACGTGGTGGATCTGAACGGCAGAAACCTCCGAAAGATCACGAGTCACCGTGGCGATGACACGGTTCCTGCCTGGGGACCCCGGCGCCAATGAGAGTGGGGGGAGCGAAGGAATCTGTCAGTTCAGAGTTCTCTGCAAACTGCTAGCGTCTGCGCCCCGCGAGGGGAGGGGGGCGATGATGAAGATCGGCGCACTCGCGATCTGTGTGCTCTGGCTCGGAGGCTGCGTGTCCGTGGCCGAGTTCCGCAAGCTCGAGTACGAGGTCAACAAACTGCAGGGCGAAGGGGCTCCGGCCGCGAGCGGTGGAGACGCGACGCAGGTCGCCGATCTGGCGGCCGAGGTCGAAGGGCTCCGCGGCGACCTCGCGGCCCTGGAAGGCCGGGTCGAAGTGGCCGAGCATCGCGCCGCCGAGGCTCTCGGCCAGGCGCGGACGGCTCGGGTCGAGGCGGATGGCGGCAGCCCGGCCGGCGAAGCGGAGCCTTTCGGGGGGTCCCCGGAAGAGGTCGAGGCGTACCGGGCCGCGCGTGCGGCCTGGAGCGGCGGCGACCTCGAGGGGTGTATTGACCGGTTCCGGGAGTTCTTGCAGACTTACCCGACTTCGGACCACGCGGATGATGCTGCCTACTGGATGGCGGACTGCCACTTCAAGCAGGGCGATTTCAAGACGGCGATTCTCCGGTTCGACGATGTGGTCGGTAGATATCCGACCGGAGACAAAGCACCCGAAGCGCTGTTCAGACAGGGCGAGGCCTTGCTCAAGCTGGGACCGAACTACGGTAAGGCAGCAGAGAAGGCCTTCGAGAGACTCATCAACGAATACCCCGAGTCTTCTCGGGTGACGGAAGCGCGCCGGCAGCTCGATCTGCTCGGCGCAGGCTGAGCGGAGACCGGAAGCGTGAGAAAGCGCGATCAGCTGCGATTCAAGAAGATTCTGACGTCGCAGCGCGTACAGATCCTCAAAAACAACAAGAGTGCGCTCTCGGGCGACATGGAACTCGATCCGGATGACTTTCCGGACGAGATCGATACCGCGTCGTCCGAGGCGAACCTCGCGTTCACGGGGCGACTGCGCGAACGCGAGCTCGGACTGTTGACCAAGGTCGAGTCGGCACTGACGAAGATCGAAGAGGGCGTCTACGGCCAGTGCGAGAACTGCGAAGAAGAGATCGGCATCAAGCGCCTCGAGGCGCGGCCGGTCGCGGAGCTCTGCATCGACTGCAAGGGTGAGCAGGAGAAGATCGAGCGCGGCATGGGCTGATGCCGCTTCCTGTGTCCGGAGCTCCGGACATCTCGCCCGCCCGCTCCGGTGCGCCGTTCGCGCAGGTCGGATCGCAGGCGAGCCTCGTGCTCGGCATCGAGAGTTCGTGCGACGAAATGGCGGCTGCCGTCGTCGAGTCTGTCGCCGCGGAACCTACGCGAATCCTGTCGAGCGTGGTTCACGGCCAGGCTTCCGTGCACGCTCCGTACGGAGGCGTCGTGCCGGAGCTCGCTTCACGCGATCACCTCGGCGCCGTTTCCCGAGTCGTGGAGGAGGCACTCGATCGCGCGGGCGTGGGCCTCGACGCGCTGTCGGGGGTCGCTGCGACCGCAGGGCCGGGCCTGATGGGATCTCTGCTGGTCGGACTCTCCTTTGCGAAGGCGCTGGCCTACCGGGCCGGCGTGCCGTGGGTGGCGGTGCACCATCTTGCCGGCCACCTGGCGGCCGCGGAGCTGAGCGATGCGAAGCTCGTCGCTCCCTACCTCGGGCTCGTCGTTTCGGGGGGGCACACCGCGCTCTACCGAATCGAAACCGACGCCACGCGACTGCTCGGGGAGACTCGCGATGACGCGGTGGGGGAGGCCTTCGACAAAGTCGCCAAGCTGCTGGGCCTTCCATTCCCCGGCGGCCCGGCGCTGTCGCGGTGCGCAGACGCCGGGAGCGAGACTGCGGTCGCCTTTCCCCGGCCTCTCGCGGGTTCACCGGGCTACGACTTCTCGTACAGTGGCCTGAAGACAGCGGTGCTCCTCGAGGTCGAACGTCGCCAAGCGGGCGGGCCGCTCAGCGAAACCGATCGTGCCGACGTGGCCGCTTCGTTTCAAGCGGCGGCCACCGACGTTCTCGTCCGCCGGATCCGTCGCGCCGCACGGGACGAAGACTTGAGTCGCGTCGCCGTCGTCGGCGGCGTGGCCGCCAACGGGAGGCTTCGGACGGAGCTTGCGGCGGCCGCGGCACAGGACGGCTTCGCATTGACGCTGCCGCCGCTCGAACTCTGCACGGACAACGCGGCGATGATCGCGGCCGCGGGAGCGCGCAGGCTGGCGCGGGGCGAAGGACATGGACTCGAACTCACGGCGTTCTCGCGGATGCCGCTCGCCGGTTCCTCGTTCGATGCGAATGCGGGCCCGGGCGCGTGAACCCGACCGAGACCCGCGCGGTACTCGACCGACACGGGTTGCGGCCCTCCCGCGAGCGCGGCCAGAATTTTCTTTGCGACGAGCGTGTGGCGGCGCGCCTGGCGGAGGCCGCAGAGGTGGGGCCGCAAGACTTCGTGCTCGAGATTGGCTGCGGATTGGGGCTCTTGACGCGTGCGCTCGCGGTCCCCGCCCGGCGCGTGCTCGCGCTCGAGATCGACGCGGGTCTCGTGCGAGCCGTCCGGGCCGAAGGTCTCTTGCCCGACGGTGCGGAACTGCGACACGAGGATGCGCTGGCCGTGGATCTCGGCGAGCTGCTCGGCGGTGAACCTGCGCCGCGCCGTATCGTGGCCAATCTTCCGTACGCGGTCTCGTCGCCGCTCTTGCGGCGGATTCTGAACGAGGCCACCCGATTGGTGGGGTGGAGCGTCATGTTGCAGCGAGAGGTCGCTCTCCGGCTCTCGGCCGAAACCGGTACGCGGGACTACGGTTCATTGAGCGTGTTGCATCGGCTCAGTGCAGAGGTCGAGATCGTGCGAGATGTGGCTGCGGCGTGCTTCCATCCGATTCCACAGGTCGTCTCGACGTTCGTGCGGTTGTCTCCGAGAGCGGATGCTCCCACTCCCGACGAACTGCTCCGGATCGAGCGCTGGGTGCGAGCCGGATTCGGACAGCGGCGGAAGACGCTTCGAAACGCGCTCCGTGGAGCGCCGAACCCGCCGGCCTCCCCGGATGTAATCGACCACCAATTGGCGGCGCACCGGGTGGGCGAGAGGGCCCGAGCCGAGGAATTGCCGCCGGAGCTCTGGCGTGAACTCGCGCGAAGCCCGGCGGCGGAGACGGCTCATGGAGAGAGCTGAGCTGCTCGACCAGCTGGTCGCCCTTGCACGGGAGGCAGGCCTCGAGGTCCGTGCGGCGCACGGCGGGGAGCCGGGGATGCCTCTGACTTCCGGGGTCTGCCGAGTCCGGGGAGAGCTCTGGGTGGTGCTCGTCCCGGCCGACGCGCTCGAAGATCGGATCGAGGTGGTGGCCGATGCGCTTCGCACGCACGCGGCCTCCTTTCTCGAATCACGATTCCTGGCCCCCGCGCTTCGAGAGCGCCTGGAGCCCCCTCGAGACGGCTGAGCGGCGCTCGGGTTCCGGCGAAATTCTCCAATGATTCCAGGCCCCGAGGGGGGGCTCGCTTGGGTTGGCAGAGGTCTGTGCCTCAGATAGGGTTTTGGGTGTGAGGGGAATCGCACGGTGCGATCTCCATCCAAAAACCCACCCGGGCGCTCAGTCCGGAAACAGCGACGACGCCTGAGCCGAAGCTCGGATCTCTGGACCGAGACGGAAGCGTGAATGGCGATCGAAGCGGGGCGGCCGGTCCCCGGCCTCTCCCTCGTAAGCCGCGCCTCCGGCTCGGACGGAAGATTCCGCCCGAAGCCCGTCGAGGCGCGTTTTCTGTTTTCGGAACCAGGCACCTGGGAAGCCGAGGACGCCCCCATGTCAACGGTTACCCGCGAGAGTGCACGCGAACATCGCGTGACGATTCAGACCCTGGCCCGCCGGAAGCGGCAGTCGGCCCCGTTCAGCATGCTCACGGCCTACGACCACACCTTCGCGCGCATCTTCGATGCCGCCGGGATCGAGGTGCTGCTGGTCGGTGACTCCCTCGGCAACGTCGTGCAGGGTCGCGAGACGACCCTGCCGGTGACGCTCGACGAGGTCGTCTATCACACCCGCATGGTGGCCCGGGGCGCGTCGCGCGCACTCGTCGTCGGCGACATGCCCTTTGGCTCCTATCAAGTGAGTCCCGAGGACGCGGTGCGCAGCGCGGTGCGACTCATGAAGGACGGCGGCGCCCATGCGGTGAAGCTCGAGGGCGGTGAAGTCGCCGAAGAGGCGATTGCACGCATCACGCGCGCTCAGATTCCGGTGATGGGTCATGTCGGTCTCACGCCGCAGTCGGTCCATGCGATGGGCGGCTTCCGGGTGCAGGGTCGCACCGAAGCCTCTCGCGATCGGGTGCTGCGAGACGCGCGCGCAGTCGAGGCGGCGGGCGCCTTCGCGGTGGTGCTCGAGGGCATTCCGGCCGAATTGGCTGCCGAGATCTCGGGTGAGATCTCCATCCCGACGATCGGCATCGGCGCCGGACCGGGGTGCGACGGCCAAGTGCTCGTGATGCACGACATGCTCGGCCTCGGGGATTGGACGCCGAGCTTCGTCAAGCAGTACGGCAACCTCGGTGCACTGGCATCGCAAGCGGCGCGCGCCTTCGCGGAAGAGGTGGCGAACGGCAAGTTCCCCGCCGAAGAGCACTGCTACCGCTAGGTCGCTCAGGATGCAGCTCGTCGAGACCGTGCGGGAGCTCCAGGAGTTCTCCGAAAAAGAGCGGCGTGCCGGTCGGCGCGTTGCGCTCGTGCCGACGATGGGGGCGCTCCACGAGGGCCACCTCGAACTCGTGCACGCGGCGCGGCGGTGCGCGGACCGGGTCGTCGTCTCGATCTTCGTGAACCCCACGCAGTTCGGTCCGGGCGAGGACTACGCCGCCTATCCGCGCCCGCTCGAGGACGATCTCGCCGCCTGCAAGACCGCCGGCGTCGACGTCGTGTTCGCACCCGATGTGAGCGAGCTCTATCCCGCCGGCGCCCAGACCCTCGTGGAGGTCGAACGGGTGGCTCAGCCGCTCTGCGGGGCCACGCGCCCGGGCCACTTTCGAGGCGTCACGACGGTGGTGACGAAGCTCCTCGTCGCCGCGCACCCGCACGCTGCGGTGTTCGGCCTGAAGGACTTTCAACAAGTCGCCGTGATCCGCCGGCTCGCCCGAGACCTGTGCTTCGACGTGGAGATCGTCGGAGTGCCGACTGTTCGCGAGCCGGATGGCCTGGCGCTGTCGAGTCGCAACGTCTTCCTCGACGAGAAGACGCGGCCCCAGGCCCTGGCGCTGGGCCGCGCCCTCCGGGCCGCAGAGGCGGCCGTCGCCAAGGGCGAGACGGCGACCGAAGTGCTCCTCGGCGACGTTTTCGACGTGCTCCGCAGGGACGCTCCCCTCGGGCAGATCGACTACGCCGAACTCCGCGATCCCGAGAGCCTCGAACTCGCGCCCGCGATCCTCACGGGCCCGACTCTGCTGGCGCTGGCGGTCCGCTTCCCGATCGGAAGCGGGGACCAGCGCGTCCGCCTCATCGACAACACGGTGCTTCGACCCTTTGTGGCGGAGACACACTCGGAGGATTCCCAGTGAATCGCAGGATGCTCAAGTCCAAGATCCACCGCGCGGTGGTCACCCAGGCGAACATCGAGTACGAGGGCAGCGTCTCGATCGATACCGATCTGCTCGAAGCGGCGGACATCGTCCCGTACGAATCGGTCGACGTCTGGGACTGCACGAACGGGAGTCGCCTCACGACCTACGCGATCCCGGGCGAGGCCGGTACCGGAGAGATCTGCATCAACGGCGCCGCTGCCCATCTCGTGAAGCCTGGGGATCTGGTGATCATCGCCACCTGGGTCGACGTGCCCGATGCGGAGGTCCCGGGCTGGGATGCGCGCCGGATCTTCGTCGATGGTGGCAACCGAATTCGGGACTAGACGGGCTCGAGGGCGAGTGCGCCTCGGCGTCGACATTTCTTCGATACCCTCCAGCGATGGCGCAGAAACCCGGCAAAGAGGGCGAGCGGGCGATCGTTCGCAACCGTCGGGCTCGCCACGACTACGATGTGCTCGATGAGATCGAGGTTGGGATCGCGCTCCTCGGGCCCGAGGTGAAGTCACTGCGCGCCGGGAAGGCGAGCATGGCGGACGCCTACGCGGTGATTCGCCGCGGCGACGTCTATCTCCGGAATCTCCATATCTCGCCCTACGCGAACGCGGGAAACGCGAATGCGGAGCCGATGCGCGAGCGCCGGCTGCTGCTCCACCGCCGCGAGATCGATCGTCTCGAAGGCAAGCTCGGCGAATCCGGCGTTACGCTCGTGCCGCTCTCGCTCTACTGGAAGGAAGGCCGCTGCAAGGTCGAACTGGGACTCGTCCGGGGTCGCAAACGGTACGACAAGCGGCAGGCGATCCGTTCGCGCGAGGAGAACCGCGACGTGCAGCGCGTCATGCGCGGTCGCGGCCACCGAGGCAGACACGGTTGAAGCCCCAGCCCTTCGCGGCGTTCGTCGGGCTCGTGGCGGGGATCGTTTTCTTCTCCGGATGTGCCACGGAGGATGCGCGATTCGGCTTCTCGCACGGCCGCGCGGACTACGAGGCATTCCGGCCTCGTGCGGAGCGGCTCCTCGAGCCGAACTATCTGCCGTTCATGGCCGAGCGCCTCGCGATCGAGACGGCGCCGCAGCGCTGGTGGCGCGGCGTGCGGAATGGGGTGGGGATCGAGGTCTCTCCCCCCGAAGAGTGGCTCGTCTTCTGTCGCTGGCCCGAGCGCCGCTTCCCGCTCTCGGTGTTCATCGACCCCCCCGCGATCTCCGAAGAGCTTCTCCTCTCGCAAGCGCCGGGCGCCACACGCGGCCCGGCGGGGTACGTGGCCGCCGTCGACCGGGCTCTGCGACTGTGGGAGCAGGGCCTCGAAGGTCTCGCTTCGTTCGAAAGGGTCGGTCGGCGCGGCGCCGCCGACATCGTGGTGCGTTTGCGCGCCGGCGAACCGCCGGGCGACGACCCGTACATCCAGGTTCTTGGTACCACTCCCCTCGGCGGTGCGTGTCGCTATCGGGGTGGGGATCCGCGCTCGGGGCGCGTATCGGTGGACTTCAAGGTGCCGACTCTCGACATCTACGTGGCCGACCAGCACGGCCTGCTCCTCGCCGACCAGGTCGAGCGGATCGCGCTTCACGAGATCGGCCATGCGCTCGGGATGCGAACCCACAGTCCGATTCCGGCGGACCTGATGTACCGGGTCGTGCGCGACCGCTTGCCGCGCGACGAACTCGGTACCGAGGACGTCAACTCGTTTCTGTCCCTGTATCAACTCCCGAACGGCACGGTCTATCGCCAGCTCGGGCAGGAGCCGGCCGTCGCCGCGACTCCGGGCCCTCCGGAAGGTCCCCCGCGACTCGAGCTGGCGCCGCATGTCGACTCGCGGCTCGGCTACGAGATCCAGCTGCCGCACGATTGGACGCGGCTGGCCACGACGTACGGAGTGGTCGCCGTCGATGGACTCACGTGGGACTACGATGCTTCGTTCCAGTTGAACGTGCGCGCGTACGACACGGTGCGCGAGTACCTCGAGCGCTACGGCGCCTGGCATCTGTCTCGCGGCCGGGTCCTCGCTTCCGAGCCGCTCGAAGGAACGCCGCACCCGGGCATGAGGTTTCTCGTCGGCCTCGAGGGTGAGCGCGTGGAAGAGATCATCATGCTCGAGCCGGGTGACGGACGCGTGGTCGTCGTGATCTGGGATTGCGGGGCGGCCGACTATCCGACCTGGGAGCCGTGGTTTCGAGCTTCACTCGAGACGCTCGAACTTCGTTCGCCTCGCGGTCCCGTCCCGGACCGTGACTACGCGCCCTCGGACGGGGATCGCTGAACTCCGGAGAATCCCCTTGACGCGCCGGCCCGGGTCGCAGAGCTTTCGGCCCGAACGCGGGGGTCCGAGCGCCGCGCAGGAGGCCCAGATGCGAATCGTAGCGATCGGACTCGGGGCGTTGCTCGCGCTCGCAGTCGGGTTTGGTGGACTGATTTTTGCGGCGAGTGAACTTGGAGGCGAGGGCGTCACGCTTACGACCACGGATGCATCGGGCGCGGAGCACGAGACTCCGCTCTGGGTCGTCGAACTCGAAGGGGCCCAGTACCTGCGTGCCGGCGACGGCAGTTCGGGTTGGTATGCGCGCCTGCGGGATCGCCCAGACGTGACGGTCGAGCGGGGCGGCGAAGCAAAGCGCTACCGCGCGGTGCCGCAGCCCGAGAAGGTGCCGGCTGTCGACGCTCTCATGAAAGAGAAGTACGGCTTCGCCGATCGGATCGTCGACCTCATCCGAGATCCGGCCGGGAGCGTCGCGGTTCGACTCGAGCCGATAACGGGGTCTTGAGGAGCTCGCTGTGGGCAGGCTGAACGGAAAGGTCGCGATCGTGACCGGCGCCGCACGCGGTACCGGCGCGGCGACCGTGCGGAAGTTCGTGGCGGAGGGGGCGCGCGTCGTCGTCGCCGACGTAGACATTGCGGGCGGGGAGGCCGTCGCCAAAGAACTCGGGACGTCCGCGTGTTTCGAGCACCTCGACGTCGGGTCCGAGGCCGACTGGGCGCGCGTTGTCGCAGCGACGCTGGATCGGTGGGAAGGGCTCGACGTCCTCGTCAACAATGCGGCGCTCTTGCATCTCGCAGCACTCGAGGACACGACTCCGGAAGACTTCGAGCGGCTCGTGCGTGTCAATCAGATCGGGCCGTTCCTCGGGATCCGTGCCGCGACCGAGCCGATGCGGGCGGCCGGCGGGGGCTCGATCGTGAACGTCTCCTCGGTCGACGGGCGCGCCGGCAAGAATGGGGTCGTCGCGTACGCATCGACGAAATGGGCGCTTCGGGGGATCACTCGCGTCGCCGCTCTCGAGCTCGGGCGCTTCGGGATCCGCGTGAACGCCGTCTGTCCGGAGGCGGGTAGCATCGACATGATCCGCCCCTATCTGCCCGAGGGCCTCGACTTCGAAAAGATCATGGCTTCGCAGCAGCCGGTGCTCGCGACGCAACGCGGCCGCAGCACGGCAGAGCGGATCGACGATGTCGCGGGGATGGTCCTGTTCCTGGCGTCCGACGAATCGGCTTCGTGCACAGGGTCCGATTTCACCGTCGATGGCGGGAACACCGCGGGCAAGATCGTGAAGGGCGCCCCCGGCTCCTAGCCACCTCTCAGCCGCGCCGGGGCGCCGGTTTGCGGCCTGGCGAGTGGGACGGGACACTTCCGGTTCCCCTGATCCCCGTCGGAGTTCACCATGAGGATTGCCTTTCTCGCGGCCGTGACCGCGATGCTCTGCTGGACTGGCCTGCCGCTGGCGGCCGGGGCTCAGGTGTCCGCCGCCGGCCTCGATCATCCGGACCTCGTGGATGCGTTCGATCGCTTCAAGCCCGAGCCCGGCGACGAGGAGGGTGCCGGGACCGAGAGCTACGCCGACGTGTTCGTCGGGAACGAGGCGTCTGGTTTCGCCTTCTTCGGCGGCGCACGGGGTCGACTCAGCGGCCCGGACGTCCAACTCGTCTGGTCGCTGTTCGAGCCGGACAAGGTGAGTCGAAGCGGAACGAAAGCTTCGCTCAGCCAGAAGTCGCAAGTGGGCATCGCCGTGCCCGGCGCCCTGGATCAGGTGGTTCCGGTCGAGGGCTGCAAGGCCAAGTTGTCTCTCAAGGGAGGGCCGCCGCCGCTCGAGCTCGAGTCGGCCAAGTGGAGCTTCCAATGCAAGAAGGGTGCGCTCGACGAGGTCTCCGAGCTGAGCAGCGAACAGAAGGCCCAACTCGCGGTCCTGTTTGGCAGCGAGAAGCTCAAGATCAAGAGCAGTGGCCCGCGTTGCGGGGGCGTTCCGAACTGCGGGAACGGGATCGTCGATTGCGACGAGGTTTGCGACGACGGGAACACCATCGAGTCCGACGGTTGCACGAGGGCATGTTCTCCCAGCTCGACCTGCGGGGATGGCATGCTGCAGGCCGAGATGGGTGAGGAGTGCGACGACGGCAATGTCGAGGATGGCGACGGCTGCAGCTCGACTTGCCAGGGCGAATTCAACTGCGGTGACGGAGTCGTCCAGGAGGCTGCGGGCGAGCAGTGCGACGATGGAAATTCGATCCTCGGTGATGGCTGTGACGCGTTCTGTTTCCTCGAAGTTTGCGGCAACGGGATCCTGCAACCCCCGGGCGAGGAGTGCGACGACGGCAACACCGTGTCGGGCGATGGTTGCCACGATGACTGCCGGGTGGAGCCGTAGGTGCTGCTCGACCGATTTCGATTGGATGGGCGCGTGGCGCTCGTGACGGGGGCCGGCCGGGGCATCGGCCAGGGCTGCGCGCTCGCGGTGGCGGAGGCCGGTGGACACGTGGTCTGTGCTGCACGGACGGCCGACCAAATCGAAGAGACCGCTGACCAGGTGCGGGCACTCGGGGGCAGGGCGCTCGCGATCCCGTGCGACGTCACCGAGCGCTCTCAGCTCGAGGCCGTCGTCGAAGCGGCGATGGCCGAGTTCGGTCGCATCGACGTCCTCGTCAACAACGCGGGAGGGTGGCCGCCTTCGCCGGCGCTCCGGACCAGCGAGAAGGCGTTCAACGAGGCTTTCCAGTTCAACGTCACGACCGCGTTCGTCATGACGCGCCTGGTCGTACCGCACATGCTCGCGGGCGATGGAGGCTCGGTGGTCAACATCTCGTCGGCGGCGGGTCGGCTCGCGCAGGCGGGATTCGCGGCCTACGGCACGGCGAAGGCCGCGCTGAGCGCACTCACGCGGAACCTCGGTGCCGAGTTCGCCCCGAGGGTGCGCGTGAATGCGATCGCAGTCGGGGCGATCCTCACGTCTGCGCTCGCACCGTTCCTCGACGACGACACCCGCGCCAAGATGGAAGCGCTCACGCCACTCGGGCGGCTCGGTGAGGTGGACGACATCGCGCTCATGGCTCTCTATCTCGCGTCTCCCGCTTCCAGTTGGGTGACCGGCAAAATTTTCGAGGTCGACGGCGGCACCGAAGCGTCGAACTGGCCCTTCGATTTTCCCGCTCCCTGACTCCCTGACTCCCCGAGGCTCCAGAATGCAGGTCGGGATGACGCTTCCGACGATGGCGCCCGACGTGGCGGACCATCGGCTGTTCGACTGGATCGACGGGATCGAATCGGGGCCATTCTCGATGATCGCCGTCGGCGAACGGATTGCGTTTCCGAACCCCGAGGCCTGGGTGGTGCTGGCGGCGGCCGTGGCTCGCACGAAACGTGTTCGCGTCGCATCGACACTCTCGATCGCACCGCTCCGCAGCACAGCGTGGCTCGCGAAGCAGGTGGCGACGCTCGATGTCCTCTCGGAGGGGCGTTTCGTGCTCGGTCTCGGAGTGGGCGGACGGGAAGAGGACTATCGAGCGGTCGGTGCCTCCTATGCGCGCCGACACGAGCGGCTGGATGCGCAGGTGGCGGAGCTGCGGCGCCTGTGGGCGGGAGAGGCCCTCGACGCGGAGACGGGAGCGATCGGCCCGGCACCGACGCGACCCGGCGGCCCCCCGCTTTGGACCGGCGCGTCCTCGGAGCGGCCACTCCGCCGGGCCGCACGCTGGGCCGAGGGCGTGGCGGGCTTCAGCTTCGGGCCAGACCCGCTCGAGGTACGCCGTGCCTTCGACGCGGCCGATCGCGCGTGGGAAGCGGCAGGCCGGGAGGGTCGCCCCCACCATGTGACGAGCTTCTGGTACGCGCTCGGTCCGGCGGCGGAGGAGAGGCTGGCCGCCTACGCGAGTCGCTACCTCGCGGTGTTCGGAGAGGCTGCCGCAACGGCATTGTCCGCGCTGTGTCTGACGGCCGGTGAGGAGCGCCTTTGCGAAGTGCTGTCGCAGCTCCGAGATGCGGGCGCAGACGAGGTGTTGCTGGTGCCGACGACGGCGGATCCCGCGGAGTTGGCTCGCACGGAGGCGATCCTCGCCCGCGACTGACGAGGGCCGCAGGTTCAGCCGTCGAGTTCGAGCGCGCCAGTGCCCGTCGCGGCTTCCTCGAGGGTCGTGTCGAGTTCCTGGAGCGCTCCGAGCCTGTGCCGCATGCTGGCGAGGCGTTCGCGGTGGTCTGGGGCTTCGCTGCTCGCGGCGCTCGAGCTGACGAGCTCGACGCGCAGCAGTCGCACCTGGTCTTCGGCCAGCTGACGCCGGCCGCGAAGGTTTTCGAGTGAGCGGCGCGCCAGCGTCAGAGCCTCGCGGCGCGAATCGATCATCTTGTAGCGCTCTTCGAGGAGTGTACGTCCGCGCGTATCGTCGGGTTCGAGAGTCCGCCGGCGTGCGTCGAGCTCAGTGACGTCCTGGTCGAGCGCGTCATCGGCTTCCGCGCGCGTGAGGAGCGACAGCTCGCGCTCCTTGACGAGCAGCTCTCGCACATGCCCGACGGTCGAGTCGACCGCGGCCAGGAGCTCCTCCCGATCGGCGCCGTCGCGTGCCTCGATCAGCTCGCGAACACGGTCGGCTTCGCGGGAGAAGGCCGCCAACTCGGGAGGGGCCTCTCCGGCGGCCAGGCCCCCATCGGTCTCAGGGCGCTCGCCGCGGCGGGACCGGATGAGTTCCCAGACATAGGGGAGCGCCTGGTAGGCGTGGTAGGCGACGAAAGCACCCCACGCCCAGCCCCACCACTCGCCATAGCCGCCGGTCACCCCCAGTACGGCCGCCCAGATGCCAGCATGGCCGACGAAGGAGCGTGTGACGCGTCTCAGTGCGGTCTGACGCGGGTTGCCGTCGGTCGGGACCTCTTCCTGGAAGATCGGGAGTTCGTGGAGCGCGACCCACTGTTCGACACCCTCGGGGCGAGCGAGCTCGAGGCCAGAGAGGTCGTTGCTGCGGAGTTTGTGGCGCAGCTCGCCCTCGGTCATCCGCTTGGCCTTGGCGTCCCGGTGCTCGGCGACGTGCCAGGTGCGCCGCTTGTTTTTTCGCGCCACCCCCGGAGCGTATCACTCCGGTCACTCGGAGCGTCCTGGAGGGTAGGCCCGAGGGGAAGCGCTCGGGGGAGTCTTTAGAGCCGGGCGATCGGGAGCAGGACCGTGAAGGTCGTGCCTTCTGCCGGCGCCGACGCGACCTGGATCTCCGCGCCGTGCGCTTCGAGAATCTGGTGGCTGATGGCGAGGCCGAGCCCCGTTCCCTCGCCGACCGGTTTCGTGGTGAAGAACGGATCGAAGATCCGTTCCTGCTGCTCCGGCGGAATGCCGCAGCCGTCATCGGCGACGGTGACTTCGACGGCTCCGCGCGCCGCGCGCGACGAGATTCGGATCGTCCCGCCGGATTCGAGCGCCTGGGCGGCGTTCACGACGAGGTTGAGGAAGACCTGCTTCAGTTCGCCCGCGGCCCCGCGCACGGGGGGCACCCGATTCAGTTCGCGCTCGACGACGACTCGGTGTCGCAGTTGCGGTGCAGCGATGCGCATGACGTGTTCGAGGAGATCGTTGACGTCGACGGCCTCGCGTTCGCCGTTTCCGCCATGGGCGAAGCTCCGCACGTCGCGCACGATCGAGGTGGTGCGCTCGACCCCTTCGATCGAATCGTCGAGTGCCTCGAACATCTCTTCGTGGAGCTCGCGTCCTTTGCCTTCCTCGGGCACGAACTCGCTCAGCTCTTGCCACGCGACCCGGAGCTGGCTCAAGTTGGTGCGAACGAACGCCATCGGGTTGTTGATCTCGTGGGCGATGCCCGCGGCGAGTTCGCCGACGGCTGCGAGCCGCCCGGAGGTGACGAGCCGCCGCCGCAGCCCCACGACCTCGCGGAGGTCGTGAATGACCAGGACGACTCCGACGGTTTGGTCCTGCTTGTCCTTCAGTCGGGCTCTGGAGACCGCGACAGGAATCTTTGGGCCGCCGACCTGCTCGAGCTCGCACTCGACCGCTCGTCGCGATTCTCCGACGAGCACCGCGCTCACGCGCGTTTCGAGTTCGAATCCCGGAAGCGCGTCGGGCGGGATCGCCAGGAGCTTGGCGAGGGCGCCGTTGCCCGACAGCAGCCGCCCGTCGAGGCCGATCAGGCCGACGCCGTCCCCGAGCGTCTCGAGGATCTCTCGCGAGAAGCTGCTCGGGACGAGCGCGGAAAATCCGTAGCGGTGATAGCTCCACGCAATCGCGACTCCGAGCAGCGCAAAGGAGGCGGCGCCGACCGGCGGTGCGGGAATGTCGAGCAGGGGCAGGCCGGCGCTCGCGACCGTCCCCACGACGACCGGAGCCGCGATTCCCGCAGCGATGATCCTCAGCTGTCTGCGAAGGGCCGGGGACTGAGCTTTTCGAACCGAGATGAACGCCCCGACCACCGCGGGAAGCGCGCACGCGTAGGTGAACGCGAGGTGCACCTTGAAGTAGGGCTGCGGTTCGAACCACCAACCGTACGGTCCGGGGATCGGGTCGGCATGCATCCACGGGGTCGCGATGCGAATCGCCGCGTGGATGCCCCCGATCGCGAACAGGACCGGCATGATCGCCACCACGCGCTTCGGCGGTTGCGGAACGATGGCCAACACGAGCTGAAGTGCGAGCGGCCCGATGAACGCCCAGCCGAGCGCGGCCAGGCGGTGCCAGATCGCGGCTTCGTAGGCAGGCGTCGTCCCCGCCGTCCACATGATCTGGCAACTGCACCACCAGGCCGTCCCGGCGACGAACCACGTGGCGGCCCGATTCGACGGCTGCATCGGATCGTGCAGCCAGATCGTCGCCGCACAGAGCGTACTCACGAGGGCCCCGGCGATCGGGATCAGCAGTGCGAAGGACGAAACTTCCACGCTCCGCTCTATCGTCCCCGAGCGGCCGGTGTTTGAGGTTCCAATGGCCCTCGGGCCTTCCCCCGGAGGCTCTGGGTGGCTCGAGTGGACGGCTCTGGGAGTGCTTCACGGGCCCGGCGGACGGGGAAAAATGATCGAGTGGTCAGGGCCTTTAAGCGCTCGCTGCCGGTCCCAGAATGGTGATACCGTGCACATGCGGGACGCCGAGGGGCGCTGACGGGCAGCGACTGTCGCGGGTCCTCCCAACCATCATTCTCCTGACGAGAGGATCGACCCGATATGAGACTTCTTGCGCCGACGTTTGTAGCTGCGTTCGTCAGCTGCCTTTGCTTCGCGATCCCCGCCTGGGGTCAACTCCTGCAGTCGCGAGATGGCGACGACCCCACCCAGTGCATCGATTGTCCCGCGGGGGAACAAGGTGCGCCCGGTGAAATGGGTCTCCCGGGAGAGCCTGGCCTGCCGGGCGAGAAAGGCGATCCCGGCGAAAAGGGCGACACAGGCGAAAAGGGTGACACAGGCGAAAAGGGTGAAAAGGGAGACTCGGGGGAACTCGGCGATCTCGTCTTGACGCGTTGTCCTCCCGTTTACCGCTGGTACTCCTGCAAGAAGGGCAAGACGACGCCTTCTGAGGAGGCGGACAAGAAGGCTCACCTCTGCACGGAAACCCTGGCGACCGGTGAGCTCGAGCGCTTCGCGAGGACAGGCCGAAACTCGAGGCGGCAGATCGACCGAATCGCCCGCATCAACAATCTCGCCGAGCAGCTCTGTGATCCCCCTGCGGACGGCACCGGGGAATGATTTCCCGCCGGGAGCGGGGGCGTAGCAGCTCTCCGCTCCCGGGGTGACCGGGTCCACACAGGCTCGGGCTCCGTTCGACCGATCCACTCCGCATGGGGTGGGAACGGCCGAGAGGGGTTGTGTTCATGGCTCTGGCCGGAGTCGTTTGGCTCGGAGGCCCGCTCGATCCCGGGCCGACCGTGGGCACGCTGCGAACCCCGTCCGCGGCCAAAGCGGGGAGTGCCGCTGAGCTGCAGGGGCAGTTCGAGCCAGCGTCGCGTGCCCAGCGGCCGCCTCGGCTGCCGCTACGGGTTGCCGGGGCTCCGTTCGTAGGACTCGCCGCGCTCGAGGCCGCGGGGCGCACCCCCTGGTGGCTCGATTCGGGTCCCCCGATCGAAGTCCGATTCGGCGAGCAGCTCGTGCATGCCAGCCCGGCGCGTCTCGACGTGGGTGCGTTGCACGAAGTCGCGGCGGGCGATCGACTCACCTTGGCGCTGCCCGAAGTCGGCGATCTCGAGGTCGACATTCAGCGCGTCACGTCTCCGGCCCCGAATGTGCGCCAGCTTCAGGGACATCTCGCGGATCCGGTCGAGAGCTATGCCGTCACGCTCACGGTGGGTCCGGCACTCGCCTTCGCCAACGTGAACACACCCGGCGGAACGTGGATCGCCGAGTTCGAAGCCGGCAACGGCTGGATTCTGCGTGACGATCTCACCGATCGATTCGTCGATCACAGCGTCTCGGACGCGCGAATCCCGCCGGGTCGTGGGGAGGCGGGATGATTCGTACCCGCCGAGGGTCGTGGCTTCCCTGGCTGGTCTGGCTCTGCAGCCTCCCGGCGGGAGCGGCGGAGCTGAGTACGGTCGACCTGCTCGCGCTCTACACTCCTGAGGCCGCTGCGCGGTATGCGGGGGATGCGGAGACGCGTATCCATCATGTCGTCGGCGTCGCGAATCAGATCTATGAGGACAGCGGCGCGCAGCTTCGCCTGCGACTCGTGCACGCCGCCGAAGTCGACTCGGTCGAGGGGGCGAATTCTTCGGAGACGCTCTCGGCCCTGAGCACGAGCGGAGATCCCTTGCACGAGCAGGCGGCTGGGCTTCGCGAGACGCACGGCGCCGACCTCGTCACCTTGATGCGGCCCTACGCGAACGACGGCTATTGCGGTGTCGCGTGGCTCGGGGGCCCGGGCACGAACGGCCAGCTCTCGGCGACGGATTCGGAGTATGCGTACAGCCAGGTGAGCATCGACTGCTCGAACTACGTCCTCGCGCACGAGCTGGGTCACAACATGGGGCTGGCTCATTCTCGGCGGCAGAGCCCGTCGGGGGGCACGTTCGAGTCCTCCCTGGGGCACGGCGTCGACCTGCTCTTCGCGACGGTGATGGCGTACGAGTCGGCGTTCGGGGCGCCGAAGGTCTATCGGCACTCGACTCCCGATCTCACGTGCTTCGGCGTTCCCTGTGGCGTCGCCCCGGGCGATCCAGAGGCCGGCGCGGACGCGGTCACGAGTCTGAACGTCGTGCGCGACCAGGTCGAGGCGTACCGGGAAGCGGTGACGCCTCCGGGTCCAATCGACCCGGGCGAGCCGCGAGACCCCGGTGATCCCCAGGACGTGATCGGCGCGGAAGTGCGAATCGTCAGTCCGAAGCCGGACCGACGCCGGATCCGCGCGGGGAAGGGGGTCGAGATCGAGTGGGCGGACACGGCCGTCGAGACGGTCGACATCCACTACCGGGAGTCGTGGCGCGAGGGTTCCAGCGACTTCATCGCACGGGACTGGACGTCTGTCGGAGAGGGCCTCGCGGGCGGGCGATTCGAGTGGACCGTCCCTGAACTGCCTGGGCGAAAGGTGCGGCTCCAGCTCCGCGTGACCGGACGCGACGCGTACGGCAACGTGACCGCCTCCCATGCGACGCGTTCCCTCCGCGTTCGGCGCGCGCGTCGCTAGTCCTGCGTCCGCCTCTACTCGACGCTTGATGGCGGGACGCTAGTCAGCGCAGGAATGCGGCGCCGAGTCCTGTCGCCGCCGCGACCGCGATGCCGCCGAAGCGCAGATACACGCGGCTCTCGCCGCGGAGCTTCTCGAGCACGGCACCCGTCGACCCGGGGTAGAGCGGAAGCCCGCGTCGTCGCCAACGACTCGGGAGCAATGCGCCGTTCTCGAAGTGGCCGCAGACGCAGATCTGCTCGCCCGGGCGGAGCACCCACTCCTTTGTCTCGAGCCGCCCAGCCGGCACCGGCTCGCCGAGCTTCCAGTCGACGTGCAGCTCGTCGCATGGCTTCGCGAGCAAGCCGGCGCGCGCCGCGTCCTTCAAGAGCCAGGGCGGCTCGGTCGCCACTGCGGCGAGCGCCCCGACTCGACTCGCACCGAACACGTGCAGTTCGAGGTCGATCAGGTCGGGAAAGCCGCGTAGGCGGATCCGCATCGTGCTCGTTTCGATGGCCATCGGTACGAGATGCCAGCCCGCATAGCGCCGCCGCACGCGGGTCGAACTCGAGGCGGAGCCGAGTCTCGTCTCGCTCACCTTCTCGTAGACCCGGTAGGTGCACGCGAGGGCAGGGCGACCGCCGAGGGTCGCTTCGAACGTGCGACCCAGTGGCTTGGCGGTGCCCGCGATCGCAACCCATGCGCCGCTCTGTGGACGTTCGCCGGCTGCGAGGGCCGAAAGCGCCCGCAAGTCCGAGCGTTGGCGCAGCCCATCGATCCCGAGCCAGATCCCTCCGAGTCCCAAGACCGGAATGGCGACCGCCAACACGAGCGCCCAGAAATCGTCGCCGACGTTCGGTGCGGCCCGGAAGTAGAGAAGAACCGCACCGGCCGCGGCCCCGAGCAGCAGCAGGATCCGTGGAAGAGCCGCCCGTTGGGCCGCTCCCTTGCCCAGCGAAATCGCTGTTCGCTCGCCCGGGAAGGCGGGTTGGTTGCGGGTCGACATGGGGTGACGTCCTTCGGCCGCCCCGTTGGGGGGTTGCCGAGGGGCCCAGCGTACCTACCCTTGATGCTTCTGGGGGCGATCGGCTTCGACGGGTGGTCGAAGGGGAGCGCTGCGTGTCGAGGTCGTCACTCACCTCGTTAAACCAGTGGCACTGTTGGTAGAGATAACTGCCGACGACAACTACGCACTCGCTGCCTAGCTAATCCCTGGGACAGCGACGCCCGTCCCTGACGTCTCCTAGGGGATCGCGGGCGTCATCAGGAGACTGGCCCCCGGCCGCTGGCAGGCCGTAACCGGGGGCGAGAATCATATCTGCCTGGGCAGACCTTCTCCTGGCGCCGTGACTGGGCCTGCCGAGATTGAGCGGTACCTACACACGTAGACGCGTTTTCTGGACATCATGCGGACGCGGGTTCGATTCCCGCCGCCTCCACCATTTCATGTGAAAAAACAGCTACTTACGTGGCTGTTTTTTCGTCTGAGGCACCTCTGAGGAGGAGGCGGCTGGCATCGGGACACGTCCACGCGATTCGAGTGCTCGACGCCGAGACTGAAGTTGCCTGTCTCAAGCGAAGCGGGCTGCATCTCCAAGCGGTCGATCAGAAGAGTGAATACCGAGGGCCTCGCGCCTTGGGGACTTTCTGGTTTTCGGGCAGGGTGCAGATCCGATCCATCCGCGTGATGCTGCCGTCGGCGTACTCCCAGATCAGCTGATCGCCGTCGAGGTAGCGCCGGACGACGATGGGTCCCCATCCGAACACGTGGAAATCCAGAACGCCGTCGTTCCAGATCATGCTCGCGGATGACCGCGGGCAGTACTCTCGGTCGCCAATCGTGAACAACACCACGGGTGTGATGTCGTCGGTGTTCTCGCCGAGCGTGCTGTTCGGTCCGAAGTCGTGAATGATGCCCGAAGAGGTCACGACCGTTCGACGGCCGCATTGTTCGATGCGCTCGACATGGCCCCCGGAAACGCCGATCCACAAGCCACGAAGATCCGCCGCGCCTTCGACGAGTGGCTAAGTGCAGTCGGCAAGAATCGGGAGCGGAAAGTGGTTGTAGCTACAGCCCGGCGTGTTCCCTTTCGGGATGTCCGCCGCTTTCTTGCCGCTGCCGTCGAGCTCGGGGAGATCGCAGTAGTCGATCGTGCTGCCATCCCCTGCGAGCGTGGGCGGGTCGGTCGTGAGCGGTGGGCGCGCCGAAAGCAACAGCTGCCAGAATGCCGCCAGGGACAAGGCGGCGACCGAGGCGACGAGTCTCAAGAGCCACTTCATCATCAGATTCTGATGAGGAGCTTTCCGCGGTTCTCGCCCGCGAAGATCATCTTCACGGCCGACGGAAAGCACTCGATGCCTTCGAGGATGTGCTCACGGGTCGTGAGTCGGCCCTCGTCCATCCACTTCGAGAGATCCTGCAGTGCTTCCGGCACCCTGTGCAGGTAGTCGCGCATCGTGAAGCCGAATAGCTTCGCGCTCTGTGTCGTGATCTGGAGGTAGTTCGAAGGCCCCTGCATGACGCCGCCCGGGTTCGCGTACTGCGAGACGGCTCCACACAGCACGATGCGAGCGTGGCGATTGAGGAGCATCAAGGCCGCGTCGAGCACCTCGCCGCCGACGTTGTCGAAGTAGACGTCGACGCCTTTGGGCGTCGCGGTGGCCAGCGCTTCGGGGACGTTGTCGTTCTTGTAGTCCACGACGACGTCCGCGCCGAGCTCGTCCTTGACGTAGGCGCACTTCTCCGGGCCGCCGGCGACACCAACGACACGGCAGCCGTGGATCTTGGCGACCTGGACGGCGACGCTGCCCACGGCTCCGGCCGCGGCCGAGACGACCACCGTCTCGCCTTCCTTGGGCTGGCCCAGGTCGAGCAGACCGAAGTAGGCGGTGAAGCCCGTCATCCCCAAACCGCCCATCTGCTTTTCGAGCGGCGCGATACTCGGGTCGATGGGGCGCAGCATCATGGCGTTCATCGTGGCCTCGGTCTGAACGCCGGTAAAGCCAAAGGCGTAGTCTCCCACGGACAAGCGGGGAGAGCGGCTCGCGACCACCCGCCCGAGCCCGAATGCGCGCATCACCTCGCCCTCGGGCACCGCTTCGATGTAGCTCTTCTTGGGCGTAATCCAGCCCACCATGGCCGGATCGACGGAGAGCCACTCGATGCGAAGCGTGACCTCGCCGTCGGCTGGCTTGGGCGTGGGATCATGGGTGAAGCGCCAGGTACTCTCGTCGGGCACGCCGGAAGGCAGCTTCGAGAGGCGCACCTGCGTAGGCGTGTCGTCGCTTCGTTCATCGTCCTGCGCGCTCATCGCGTCGCCTCGAGCCAGGGCATGAAGTGCGCGAGCCACGCGTCCGGGATGTCCTCTTGCAGGAAGTGACTGCCGCCTTCGAGCATCGCGTGGGGTTGTCCCTTGCAGCCCGGCACTTCCGCGATGAAGCGTTGCTCGCCGCCCTTCGCCACCTGGTCCTGGTCGCTATAGATCGTCAGCATCGGGCGATCGAACTGCTTGACGGTCTGCCAGGCCTCCCAGTTGTCGGGGAGCTGTGGATTGTCGTGGGTGGTGGCCAGCATCTGCGTGAACTGACGATTGCCGCACAGGTACTCCGGCGCAGGATAGGGCGCGTGGTATGCATCCACGACCTCCTGGGGCAGATCCGTAACACAGAGCGCGCTGAGCATCTCCCAGTGGGGCCAGTTCGGGGTCTCGCGCACCATCTTCTGGAAGGCTGCAAAGGGACCAGCCGGCTCGGCGTTCTCGGGCATCGGCTCGCTCGGGTCGCGCAGGAACATTCCGGTGTTGGTCAGGCAGACGCGCGCGACCCTGTCGCCGTGCTGGTGCAGGATGCGCAGGCCCACGATGCCACCCCAGTCGTGTAGCACGAAGGTGATGTCACGCAGGCCCAGCACGTCGATCAAAGCCGAACGAGTCCACTCGACATGGCGGGCGACCGTGAAGTCCTCCATCTGCGTCGGCTTGTCGGAACGCCCCATGCCGACCAGGTCGACCGCGATCGCGCGGTATCCAGCCGCGACGACCGGGGGGATCATCTTGCGCCAGAGATAGGACCATGAGGGGTTGCCGTGAATGAAGACGACGGGCGCTGCGTCGCGCGGCCCTTCATCGACGTAGTGCATCCTGAGCGTGCCGCCCTCGAGGTCGGGGATTTCCGCAAAGTGGGGCGCAAACGGGTAGTCGGGCAGGTTCTCGAAACGTTCGTCCGGGGTTTGCAGCACCTTCATCTCTTGTCCTCCAGTTCACTGACAAGCAGCTGAGTCGCGAATTCCATGGCGTCGCGCGCTCGTGGTCGAGAGAGTCGTTGATCGCCCCGCAGTCGGTCCCAGGCCTCGAAGGAGGTCGCCTGGTCGAGCGCTTCGAGGAGCGCGGGCTGCGCGCTGTGCAGCTCGGGGAGCCAACACAGCAGCCGCTCACGTAGTCGCCCGGTGAGCTTCCGGTAGTTGGTTGCGAGGTAGGCGGAGCGATCGCGGTTTCGATTGGTGAAGCGCATGTAGACGCCGATCCGCTCGAAGAGCGCTACGCGCTCGGCGACCAGCGATTCGGCCCGCACGCGGAGAGGGGGCCCCTCGGGCGGATCGTCGCGCAGCATGGGTGCGAACTCGAACTCGAGCCGTGCGTTCACCGTTGCATAGAGCGCATCCATGTCCGAGAACAGCCGGAAGACCGTCCGAATTCCGACACCGGCCCGATCCGCGACTTTCTGAGCGGAGGGTTCGATCTCGCCTTCTCGTAGAAGTTCGTAGAGCGCATCCGCAATCAGCTCACGGCTGCGCTCGGAGCGCAGGAGTCGACCGTCGGCCGAGCGTCGGGCTGTCGGGCCCTTCGTCATGCGTCGTCCCATAGGGAGAGCACGTGGCCGTGCTGCGGATCGGTGCGGCCGGCGAGGGTATTTTCATAGACGCGCTCGATGGCCTTGCGGCCGTGACCGCGCTGCACTTCTAGCCAGCCCTCGCTGAAGTTGCGGAAGCCGGACCAGGCTTCGGCGAGCCGACGCTGAAACTCCTGGGCACCCCACTCGGCCGAGCGCTTCTGGCCCTGTCCCGGCGCGAAGAAGAACTCCGGCTTCGGTCCGGGAAGGCTCTCGTCGTCCCCGCCCCGCTCTTCCCAGTGGGTCGCGCCGATCGAGCACGAGTGCTTCAGCTGAGCACCGAAATGGTCGTGCACGGCCCGCCGTACGGTGCTGCTGCCGGCCATGTCGACGTAGACCGTGGGTCGGGTCGCGTCGAGCGAGCCGACCTCGTCGTAGGTCAAGACCTCGTGGTAGCAGCCGAGCTTGCGGACGAACTCGAGGTTCCGCGCCGAGGTCAGCCCCACCGAGCTCGCGCGCCCCGCCGACGAGACGAGATGCCCGAGCGCGATCGAGGTCTTGCTGGAGGCACTGGAGATCAACACGGCCTGCTCGCCGAACCCCCGGTCTGTGATGAAGTCGCTGGCGAGATAGGAGGTCATGAAGAGGCCGCGCATCAGCATCAGCGCGTCCTCGTGGTCGGGCTGATAGAGCGCGTCGCCGGTAGTCGGGCTGTACTGGTTGTAGAAGGGCGAAATGTCCGCACGATGGGGCGCGCCGTCCGTGATGCCGGCCAGATTCACCGCGCTTGGCTCGATCATCAGGTAGCGCGACATGGGATAGAAGCCGAAGCAGCGCGTGCCGACCGCGACATCCGCGTGCTTCGACTCGATCACATCTGCGTAGCCCATTGTCGGAAGGCGTCCCCAGCCGTCGGGTGCCGGGAAGAAACGCCAGTATCCGAGCATGTCGCCGGACAGCGCGTAGGAGATGTTATTCGCGGTGAATGCGAAGCGGTTCACGCGGAAGAGCACCTGTCCGTCTGCGAGCTTCGGCACCGGCGCGTCGTCGAAGCGATGCTGCTTCCAGTCGGTCTTGTTCACGAGAAAGTCGAGTCCGGCGGGGTGGGCCATGAGTGCTCCTTGGGGTGTGCTTGCTTGGGCCTGGTCGGTTGGGTCTAGTCGGTCGCGAGGACCAGATCGAAGCCTCGCTTGATCACGCGGTGACGCGGCCGATGTGCGAGCAGGGCCTCCCAGCCTGTGCCCGTCACGGTCTCGTCGACGCTCTTTCGGTCGCTGGAATCGAGGGCGCGGTAGTCGTCGAGTACGCGCTGCGCGAGCCAAGGGGCGTAGCTACCGGCGTAGCGCACCAGTGGAAGGCCTCGGAGGCTGCTCTCGATTGATCCGATCATGCGAGGCAAAGGCTCCCCGTCGCGGGGTGCCGTGTCGGCCCAGCGCTCGAAGATGTTGAGGCCCTCGAGAAGGATGGGCGCCGCGTCCCGGCCCATCACTCCGAGCGCTTCGCGAAGGGTCGGGGCCAATGCATCGTCGGCCAGCCAGGTGCCCTGGGCCGGTGTGTTCGGGTGGTTGCAGCGCTCGATCCAGCCGACCACGGGCCGCGCCGTTTCGAGCAGCAGCCTGCGCGAAACCAGGTCGGTGAAGAAGTGGCCGTCGAGGGGGCCCATCAGCGCGCAGTCGGCGAAGGACATGCGCTCTCCCAGGAGATAGGGGTGAGCCTGGAAATGGACACTGAGCGCGTCGAGCAGATCGCGGGTGTGCGCCTCGATGGCAGGGGTGTTCTCGTCCTTGGCGCCGACCATGATCCGCGCCTTCGCCATCCGGGCCGCCGCGGCCGTGCCGAGCTCATCGCTGCCCACCATGGCGATGAAGCGGGCGCGCGCCGACGTCTCTCCGAGTTCGCTGCCCCAGCGGTAGTGCATGGCCGGGATCAACGCGAATTCGTCGACGTAGAGCTCGACCAGATGCGCGGCGATTCGCTGTACCGGAGTCGATGGGAAGAGCGGCGGATCGGGGTGGCGCTCCTCGAGCCGGTCGTAGATCTCGGTGGAGTCCTGCCACGCTTCGTCGTCGGGCGTGAGCAGCATGGGGATAAAGGTGTGTCCCGTGCGCTCCCGGATCAGTTGGTAGTCCGCATGGACCTCGTCGACCCAAAGCCGCTTGTAGCGAAGCGCGGGTCGGACCTTCGCCGAGAAGTACGACACCTCGAAAGCGTGGAAGACGTAGGGACTATTTGGTTGGGTAGACACGACGGTTCCTTGAGTCCGCGTTGCGGAGGTCACTTATGACATATATTATGTCATAAGTGTAGTCCTGCCAGTCCCGAACGCCGTCGGGGTGGCAGCTCACCATGGAGACCCATGCCGGAGGAGTCCGTGAGGCCCGCATACGCCACGCCCATGATTGATGCCCAGGAACTCCACGGCGAGGTCCTCGATCCGAGCACCCGGAACGTCTGGCAATCACTCGAGCCGATCAGCCGCGAGGACTATCAGGCGCTGCCGCTCGAGCCCGACTGGCTGCGAGTGGGCATCGGTCGCGGCGCCATGGACGAGCACTGGTTCGCCCGCTCCCCGGGCAAGGAAGAGGACGGTCCGATGGAGCTGCTCGAGATCGGTGAGCGCCGATTCGGTCTGTGCGCCCGTCCCGCGAGCGCGCCGAGCCAATCCTTCAACCCGGACGGCCCACGCAGGGTCCTCGTGGACAAGTACCACGTCGTTCGATTCCTGAGCGGCCGACAGGTCCCGGTCCTATGCGATCCCGACGGCGCTCGCTTCGTGCACGTCATCGAGGGAGGGGAGGGCAAGGCGTCACTCGCGGTGCCCGACGGTTGGAAGCTCGAGTGCGTGGAGCTGACCGAAGACTGGGTGCTCCAGCTCCCCAGCCCGACTACGGTCTTCTTCTTCGCCAACGGCGACAGCTATCAGGGGCCGCTCGAAACGCCTTCGCGTTAGCGCTCGGGTCGCAATCACTGTTGGCATAAATTATGTCGTTACCTTGAATCGACGAAAAGGAGTGAGGTATCCATGAACGCACTCTGGATCTGGCTTGCGGCCAGCGCGACCTATCTTGGGTTTCGAGTCTGGTACGACGGCTTGCGTGGCCCACTCCGCCCCGAGGAGATCGAGGCCTACCTGCAGCGAATCGAGACCTCCGACTTCACGGACACCAACGACCTCGAGTCCCTCCGTAGCTTCATGGAGGAGGACGACGGCCGCGAGTTCATCATGCTGAACCTCGTGCGCTTGAATCCAGAGCCGGCCCCGCATCCGGAGACCGGCGAGCTGACTTCGGCCACCAAGCTCCTCCGTGAATACCTGGGCACATTCGTGCCGCAGCTCGTACGCCGGGCCGGGCATCCGCTCCTACAGGCGCGCAAGGTGGGGGGCTACGTCGACGCTTGGAACGTCGAGCCGGACCCCGGCTGGAGCTTCATGGGCTACATGCGCTACCGAAGCCGCCGCGATCTCGCCGAGCTCGCCACTGCCCCGGCTTTTCTCGCGGCCCATCCATTCAAGGCGGCGGCCATGCCCAACACCTTCTCCTTCCCCACGAAGCCGATGCTTTCGCTCTATGCAGGGCCGCGCGTTTGGGTTGGGCTCGTGCTGGCGCTGGTGGCGGCCGTGATCCATCTGGTCATGCTGGGTCTCGGCTGAACGTGGTCCCTCGCAGCCGGCACGGTTCACCGCTCGGGGTGAGGGCCGCGTTCGATCGCCGAGGCGAAAGTCCATGAGGCACTCTTGAGGCACCTGTTTCGGCTGTAAGTGCCTGATTCTATCGGAGTGGACGCCTCTTCGATTCCCGCCGCCTCCACCATTTTCGGGCACCGACAAGACGTGGGTCCTTCACGCGATGTCGACCGCGCTGAAGTTCAACGCCGGAGTGCAACAAGCCCAGCGAGTCGGGAGCGGCTAGCGGGTTCGTCCGCAACCTGATGTGGGGAGCCGACTTCCCGCACGTCGAAGGGACCTGGCCGCGCACTCCCGCTGGAGGCGGGCTCGCCAGCATGTGAGACCTAGCAGGCTGATGAAAACCCCTCCCGTCGCCCGGCACGTGCCTTCGACCCGAGCTCTTCGTTACGAATCCTCGCTGTAGAGCCACTACAGCCTCGCTTTCGCGCCTCGATCTCGGCCCGAATCCGCGCGCCTGGCTCGGTCCGGGGTTCTTCAGCAACCTGCTAGGGGACGATGATGTTGAATCCGACGTCGTCGACGAGCTCGCCACCCAGATTGTTCGCCGGGTCGACGCGGACCGTGAGCACTTCGTAGGCCGTGTCGTCCTGGCAGACGAACGGGTACCGCACGCGAACCGTGGTATTGACCTGCGTCTGGTTGCCCAGCGAGTGCTGCACGCTGACCACCGCCGGGTGGGCGTTGCGGTCGATGCCATTGGAAGGAACGACGCAATAGACGCCGCCGATCGGGCTCGTGACCGACACGATGTTCCTGGTCATATCGTTGATCAAGCGGAGGCCGTTGTCCGCCGACTCGACCTGGGCGTAGGCCAGCGCCGTCCCGTCCTGACCGTCCTGACCGTCCTGACCCGGCGCGCCGGGGAGACCATTCTGGCCATTCTGACCGGGGGCGCCGGGGAGGCCGTCCTGCCCATCCTGACCGGGAGCTCCGGGGAGACCATTCTGGCCATCCTGACCGGGGGCGCCGGGGAGGCCGTCCTGCCCATCCTGACCGGGGGCGCCGGGGACGATGCCGAGAACGGCCAGCGTCACCTGCTCCTCGCCCTTGTCCACGCGGCACTGGTCCTCGCGAATCTTGAGCTTCGTACGCTTGCGGCACAGGACCTGCTCGGCATTCGCTGCGCTCGCCACCAGGATCGGGGCCAGCACGGCGATCATCAGCATCAGGATCGTGTTCCGGATTCGCATCTCGTCCTCCTTCGTCGCGCCAGGATGGAGCGGAGGCTCCGCTCTCTGCGGCGCGGGTACCCGGAAGGCGCCACGCGCGGGCGTGGCAATGCCACGCCTCTGGGCCCGGAGCTCGAGATCCTCCGGCGTCGCCAGCGTGCGATGGGCAGGGCGTCCAAGGGGGTAGCAATACCGGAGAACAGCGTGCAGACGGCATCTCCTGGACGGCGGAACGGGTCCGCCACGCGCGCGAAGCGGCCGCCTGTTCGGCGATGCGCGCTCCACCTGCAAGAACCCGCGAACCTGGCTCTCGTCCTCACATCCCCGGGGGTGGCGGACCGGACCGACGAGTACGTCGACGTGGTCGTCGATTTCTCGAGCGCGCCGGGCCGACGGCGTCCCCATGCTCGTGGCGGCCGTCCATCGACTCGAGCGGACGCCCTATCAGCTGGCCTGGGAGCAGTGATCGGCTGATCGGTCGCGCACGGTGCCCCGGCTTGGCTCGATTCTCAGGGGGCAGTATCCTGGGATTCCGCGCACTTGGCGCATTTCGCGAGCGGGTTCGATTCCCGCCGCCTCCACCATTTACAACTGGGCAGGACATGAAAGATCGTCTGCTCGAAATCGCGCGCAAGATTCAGCTGCACCCCTGGAACCAGCCCGGGACGGATAAATCCTGGGTGCTGCAGGCCATGTGGGAAAGGCAGCGATTCGACCGCGAGGTCCGCGAAGCGCAGGTTGTCGAACCCCAGTAGCGGTTTCCTCCGCGCGCTCGCGGCACTCTCGGACGCGGGGGTCACGTTCGTGATCGTCGGCGTCGGTGGAATCAACTTCTACGCGAGAACCGCTGCGGCAGCGTACGCGACGTTGGATGTCGACGCGCTGCTGGAACCGACAGCCGAGAACCTGCGCCTCGCGCTGAGGGTTCTCTCCGGTCTCGGCTACGAATTCGAGTCCGCCCGCGAGCCGTTCGTCGATCTCGAGGACACGGCCGCCCTCGAGGCGATCGTGCGAAACGGGGCCAGCTTGAGTGCGCATCACGAAGATGCGGGAGAAGTAGACCTTCTCCTCTCGGTGGCCGGCTACTCCTATTCGGAGCTTGCATCCGATTCTGTGGAGTTCCGCGTCTCGGGCACCCGGGTTCGTGTCGGCGCGCTGGAGAAGCTGCTCGGATCGAAACGCGCGAGCGGTCGCCCGAAGGACCTCGAGTTCCTGCGCGCGTTCGAGGCTCGTGCAGCCGAAGGCGATGACGACGCCTGACACCCTGCGGACGCGGGTTCGATTCCCACCGCCTCCACCATTTTTCCAAGAATGCCGCATCCGGCGTTGCGGACCCTGCAGAACATCGGCCGGTTTCGAGGCTCAGTATTCGCGAAGCGACTCATTGCCTCGGAGCCGTGGCTCGGTCACGAGGCGAGACCGAGGATGTTTCGGGCGAGATCCACGGCATCCTTGGCCTGCGAACCCCAGCCTTCAGCACCTTGCTCGTCTGCCCAGTTCTGGGTCGTGACGCCGCCTCCGACGATCACGGGATACTTTTTCCGGACGTCCATTTCATCGAGGAGTGCGAGAAGCTCAGAGAACTTTTCGAGCGCCGGAGCGAAAACGACAGACACTGCGATCATGTCGGCGCCGCTCTTTTCGGCCGTCTCGTAGAAGTCCCAGGGTGTGTTTTTCTCTCCCATGTCCACGACCTCGAAGCCGCCGATCGAGAGCAGCGTACCCACGAGATTCTTCCCGATGTTATGCTGGCTGAGGAGGGTGCCTAGGACGATCTTCTTCTTGTTCTTCCGGGTTTCTCCCCGGGGCAGTGCTTCCTCGATGATCGGGATGCAGGTCTTGGCCGTCACGCCAGCGCGCACGAGATCCAAAACGATCGCTTGCTTGTTGGCGAAGCGGGCGCCCACATCACTCAATCCGGACATCACGCCTTCTTCAAGGAGCTGCATCGGGTCGAAGCCCGCCGCGAGAAGTTCTCTTGTCATCTCCGCAGCCGGCTCCGGTTGCGTCTCACTCACTTTTTGTCGTAGATCCTCGATCGTTGCCATGCCGTGCTTCTCCTAGGCGTCATGCCACGTCGGATAGTCGAGACCGAGGTCCCTGAAGATCCGGGTGAACTTGCGATATTGGTCGACGATCTCCTGCTTGGGTTGGAGCGTCGTCATGTCGTAGAGCTTTTCGAGTCGAAGCGGCGTAGGTGCGGGCTCGTGCTCGATCGCCCGGATCTTCTTGATGATCTCGGCACCTTCCGTCGGTGTGAGGCGCGCCGCAGCCCGAGAGACCTCACCGGCCCAGCGACACTCGATGCCGGTCGATCCCCCTGCCAGCCAGAGCGCCTCCATGCCGGAGATGCAGGCGTTGATGCATGCGAGTGCGGTCTCGTACCAGGCTTCATCCGAGAACGCCGACCCGGGAGTCCCCGTACTTCCAAAGGTCACCCAGGGAAGGCCGAGGTTTCGCTCGGCTGCCAGGCCCGCAGCCGAGTTGCACCAACTGATGTCGTTGCCGACGTAGGTGCCGTGGATTGACATGCACATGGCCTGTGTGAGCGAGCCTCCTGAGTAGGCGAGCATGCCCAGGGTGTGTGCGATGATCTCGATCGCGCCCTGCTCCGGACCCGTGAGGTAGCCGTACAGAGCGGGCGAGCTACTCATCCACGGCTCGATCCCCTGCTGCTGGGCGTAGAACGAAAGGTTGAAGCGGTCGTAGTTGATTCGCATGTCCTGGAGGATCTGGACCGGAAGGGTGCAGTTCTCCTTGGTGTACATGCCCGGCCCGAAGGTGCTCATCATCGCCACCGGCGTCATCGCACTCATCGGGATCCCGAAGAAGAGGCCGGGCTTGCCGGCCCACGCGGCTGCCTCATTCATCATCCGTGCCTCGGCCTGACAGACCACGGTCTGCGCCGGGGTATCGAGGATGTTCTTGAGCTCGCCGACTCCGAGGAGCGGGATCGGGATCACGCCGTCACAGGTGGGTTCCTGCATCGCGATCATTGCGTGGTTCTTGTAGAGCTCGATGTTCTTCGTGAGTGCGCCCGCAGGAAACCACGTGTAGGGATGTTGCTCGTCACCAGGCGCTCGAGGCGAGAGCGTGATGGCTTCGCGGCCAGAGCCAAGCGTGATCGTTCGCCGAGCCGTGGCGATCGCCTCGCGGATCTCCGACTCGGTGAAACGGACGATGCGCTTCGTGTCCTTGCAGTAGAGCCCCGCTTCGAGGAGATAGTCGAGCCCCGCTTGGAAGATGGCATCGGCCAGGCCGGGGTCGATCATCACAGGCTCGTCGGGATCGCACTCGATCTTGTGCCTGACTCGCACGTCCTCGAGAACGCCCGGAAAGAATTCCGTCTCGAACTTCTCCTCGGTCATAATTTGGCCCGTGCTGGCCCGGTGGATGGCTTCCCAGAGGAGCTTGCCCATTTTTGATCTCCTATTGCGGGGACGGCTCAGCCCTGCAGGTAACATTCCTTCTCGCGCATCGCGCGCATCAGCGCGGCGCACTCCTGACCTACGTATCGAATGTGTTGGGGCAGGAGCCAGGGCATAACGTCGACGATGTACCACGAGAGATCTTCGGGGTCGCTGAACGCGTCTTCCCACAAGATTTCGCTCGCATCGTGGTTGAGGAGCATGGCCCTCGCCTTGCCGCCATCGTTTCCGAAGAGGAACACGCCCGACGGGTCGACGTGCAAAGGGAGCGGGCGCTTGAACGAGGTGTCCAGAACTCGCATCGACCGATCGAAGTCGCCCTCGCGCAGGTACGCCGCGTGGATGATGAAGGTCGCGGTTCCAATGCCGAGACCAAGGCTCTCCGCCGTATCCCTCTGCAGCCGGACGAGTGCGCTCGCCTCGAGCGGCCAGTCTGTGTAGATGTTGGAACTCTGCAGCACGAATGAGGCGAAGAGCTCGCCCTCGACGACATGGAAGGAGGCCGAGGTCAGGTCGGGTGCGGAGTTGTTGGCGGCATCGGTCGGCTCGACGGCGAGCATCGTCGTCGAGCGCGAGTCGGACGACCGCTTCAGCCGATCGCCGATCGCCTCGATCTGATCGGCACCCATTCGCTGCTCGAGGCATTCTCGGAAGCGCGGAAGGTAGAGGCGTTCGAAATCTTCGCGGCCAAAATCGAGATACGTCGGGAAGTCGTCTCGCTCCTGTTGCTCTCCATCCTCCAGGATCGGGACTTCGATCGTTACGATTGCGTTGAGGGCCTCCGCCCTTCGCTCTCCACCCGATGCCTTCTCGAATCCGATGCGCAGAGCGAGGTTCTGCAGCTGGAGCCAACTGTCCGCCACGCTGCTGCTGAAGATCGGAAAGCTCGTTTTCCGCGAGAGGAAGACCCTGCGCTCGGGAATCGCCGGGTCGGGTAGGATCCGCGGGTCCCTCTCCGGAGCAACGACGGGCAGTTCTCGGATGACACCGGAGAGTCCCGCCACGGGCTTGCCTCGCATGTCCAGGAGCTGGACGTCGCCGCGCAATTCATCGATCGAGGCGCTTTCGAGCTCCCGTGAAAGAAAGCCGCGCGAGCCCGCGATTCGGCCGTCTTCGTCCAAGCCTTCCTTCCACAGAGCAAGGAGAGCCTCCGCAGAGGCCATCGCGTCGTCGCCACAGATGACGACGTGACGGATGTTGGGGTAACGGTGCAAGCCTCGCAGCAGCCATTCCACGTCGCAGCGCGAAGTGAGAGGTGCGACGAACGAAATGCGCTCCGGTTCGAGTCTCGGAAGGATGGGCTCTCCGTTCCGACTCGAGGTGCATACGACGACGTCGCCCGCGTCGGGATTCGAGAGCTCGAGCTTCGGTAGATGGTCCACTTGCCAGGTATGTCCCATGCCGATTCTCCTTTCGGGCGGTGCGTATCTGCTAGGTGCGGGGTGAGAGGTTCTGGGTGCTAGGCGCGGCGGGCGCAAAAGGCGCGGATGAACTGATCTTGCAGCCGATCCAGCACCTCGGAATGAGGGGTTTCCAGGCCGAGATCTACCCAGTGCGTGAGTTCGACTTGCTTGAGCGCGAGCATCTTGCGGACGAGCAGCTGCGGATCGTCCTCGACGTAGATCCCCTCGGCGATGCCCCGCGCGAAGAGCTCTCGCGGGATCGACGCTCCTTCGTCCCAGATGCCCACTTCGTCGGAGTCCGGAACGCGGGCTGCCCATCCGTAACCATCGTGACAGCACATTCGCAGGAAGTCGGGCCGCTCGAGGAAGTATCGGCCGCCTTCCCTGACGACAGCGAGGTGACTCGCCAGGGTTTCGTCGTGGGCATCACTCGCCTCGCGGATGCAATCCAGGAACTCGCGCATGCGGGACCTGCGGATTTCGAGGAAGAGCGAGCCCTTTCCGTCGATGACCCCGTAGAGGGTTCCAAGCGAGACCCCGGCCTCGGCCGCTATTTCACGCATGTGGGTTCCGCCCGCGCCCTTGGCTGCGAAGACCCGCTCGGCGGCGTGGCCGATGGCTTGGCGGTATATGGCCTTGCGCTCTTCATTGACGCGCTGCCGAATGGGCTTGGCACGAGGGCTGCTCGTCTGCTGTCGTGTTCGCTGCTTGTCAGTCACCTTGATAACAGATGTTCTAACTCAATAGAATATGTGTTTTCAATGCCAACTTTCAAGTGATCTTGGTCCGCGCGAGGATTTCGCTGAGCGAGGCAGCCATATGGGCCTCCTCCGCGTCGAGGTCGTAGGCGTGCTCAGGCCCGACGACACAGGCTCGACGCGCGGCGCAGCGGAGCTGGCAGGGGCCCTCGAGCGCGCGATGCGCCCCGCAAGCACCAATATCGAAGCCGGTCGGTAACGCTCTCGGCGCCTCCACCGGGCACGCTTTGGTACAAGGAGCCGCGCAGCCCTCGCATGGCGAAAATTCGTCTGCTTCGGGCGCCGCCGCCCATCGACGCTCGGTCAGCACCAGCGCTCGTAGCGACAACCAAGGTCCATACTGCGGGTGGAGCAGCAGGCCGAGCTGGCTAGTGGCTCCAAGCCCCGCGCGCTCTGCGAGCGCAATCAGATCGACATGCTGACCGCCTTGGAGTGCGTGATAGCCGAATGCGCACGACTCCCAGCCAATTGAACGCATTCGCGCGCACCCGGCGGCAACGAATTGGGCGACGAAGCTGTCGAGCGAGCCGCGCTGGGCTGCGGTCCGATAACTATGGGATAGGGTGGTGCCACCGGCACCGATCACGATCGCCGAGCGCGCTGTCGGAAGCAGCTGCTGAGAGCTCCACGATTCGGCGACGGCGAGATCATAGACGCCGATCGGTAGAACCCCGGCCAGGTTCAGACCAATCGCGTCCATCTCCGGCCCCATTCCGCAATCGGAGGGCCGGATGTCCGCAGCGAACGCAGTGGGCGGCATCCAGCTACCCTACTTGGGTTGGCAGAGATTGGCTCCCTGGCCGGCACTGGGTTCCGCGGGACAAACGCGGGTCAAGAACTTACGATCGAGACTTTCTGGATTTCAACGACTTACGCATTCTGGACGCGGGTTCGATTCCCGCCGCCTCCACCAGTTCGTTGGGAAAAGCAGCTACTTAGGTAGCTGTTTTTCGTTTGAGGCACCTCCGTGTCCATGTCCGTCTGTCACGGTTGGAGCCTGCAATAGAGCCGGTGGAGTCATCGCCTCGGCGCTGGGCTTGGAACGCATGTGGCGGGAAGGCTCGCCGAGAGGCCGGCCACCGACCTGGAGTCTCGGATGCCGCCCTCGAGCGTCAGCTCGAGGACGTCGGCCTCGGTGTCGACGCCTTCGATGGCCACGGGCACCGCATCAGCACGAGCGGCGTCAATGCGGATGGCCCGCACCTGCGCGTCTCCGCCGAGCGCTTCCTGTACCCGCGAAGGGACGGTCTCGAGACTCTCCCTTCACGGATCCCCTGTGCTCGAAGCGTCGTCATCGTCCCGATCCGCCTCGCGTTCGTTCGCGTTCCAGACTACGGTTATGAGAACAAGCATTTCGCGATGTCAAGATGATACATTGCTGCGAATCCGGGGGCACTCTTGGCGAAGGACCTCATCACCCTGATCGACGGGACCGGGAACCAGCCCGGAGATCGCGAGAGCACGGACTCCGACACCCACGTCACGAACGTCGGGCTGCTGGCGGAGGCCCTCGAGGATCTACCGGGTGATCAGGTCGTCCGGTACTGCAAGGGGATCGCGACGAGTGGCTGGAGGCTCCCGGACTTCTTCTCGTTCAACTTCGGTCTCGGCTGGAACCGCAAGTGCAACGAGGCCCGCCGCTTCGTTCGGGCCCGATACGAGCCAGGCGACCGACTCTTCATCATCGGCTTCAGCCGCGGGGCTGCGATCGCGCGCGACCTTGCGAACCGGCTCGCGGACCAAGGGATCCCCACCTATGCGCTCCTGCTCTTCGACAGCGTGGGCGCTTTCGGCCTCCCGACGAAGCTCCCGGGAATCCCGCAGGAGTACAATCTCGGGAAGCGTCTCGACATTCCGAGCACGACGCGCCACGTCCACCACGCCATCGCGCTCGACGAGGTGCGCGAGCCCTTCACCCCGACGCTCTGTTGCTCGCGCGACGGTCTCGAGCTCGAAGAGGTGTGGTTCGCCGGAGATCACGCCAACGTGGGCGGTGGCCGCAAGGCACGCGCACTCTCCGACGTGACACTTCGCTGGGCGATCGATCGACTCTCCCGCCATCAGCTCCGTTTCCGACCAGATGCGGAGTGGATGCAGTCGATTGGCCTCGACCCCGGAGACGTCATCCGGCGGAGCGACTACCCCCGCATCCGGCTGCGCGAGGTCCGCTGCCACAGAAGGGCCCCTCCCGGCACGAAGCCGAAAGTGCACCGCTCGGTCGAAGCGCTCATCGAAAAGGGGTACCAGCCGCTCCGGCTGAAGCTCCCCCTCGAGGAACACTACGACGTGGTCGACTGAGAAGCGTCGAATGCCCGCCGTGTCCACGCAGCTCGCGTCGAACGAAAAGACGTCCGAACCACGGGGCCCAGATCCGCCACCGTGGGAAGCCCGTCCTGCCCCTTCCCTTCAGCCGAGGGCAGTCGCGCCGTTACTTCGAGAGCTTTTTGCGAGGTCTAGCTACCAAGCTCGCGCGATGCGGCTACTAGAGCACGTCATCGAGCTCCAGTTCCCTCACCATCCGTGACAAGTTCGAAGGGTGGAGTCCCAAGCGTTCCGCCGCCCGTGACCGGTGTCCTCCGGCTTCGTGCACCGCGTTCGCGATGATCTGCGCTTTGAACGCTCGCACGGCCTCGGAATAGAGCTCGGCGGTGCTCGCGTCTCCTTGGACGAACTTGGCGCTGAGGTCGCGTGAGGTGATGCGCGAGCCGGGTTTCGCCACTTGGTAGAGCGCTTCGAGTTCGGCCCGGAGCTCGAGCACGTTTTCCGGGTAGTCGTAGCGGGAGAGCACGCGGAGGGCGGACGGCTCGAACTCGAACGATGCGACGCCAAGATCTGCCGCGATGTCTTCGGACAGACGTGCGGCGAGCAGGGGGACATCGGCGCGGCGCTTTCGGAGCGGAAGGAGCTGAATCTTCTGCACGGCGACCCGCGCGACGAGATCCTCACGGAGTGTCGGGTCAGTTTGAGACGCCGGATCTTCCGTGGCCGAGGCTACGAGCTGAAGCCGGGCGGTGCGCACGCGGCTCTCGCCCACGCGCTGGAACTCACCGAGTTCGAGGAAGCGAAACAGCATTGCCTGGACCGGCCGGGGCAGGGTGTCGATGCGCGAGAGGTAGAGCGTGCCGCCGTCCGCACGCTCTACGGCACCGGCAGCGGGCTTGCGCGCTCCGGGGAGAGCTCCGCGCGCGTGACCAAACATTTCGGCCTCGAGCAGCGGGGATTCGAACAGACTGCAGTCGACAGAAACGAAGGCTGCCTCCGCGCCGGGCCCCGCGTCGTGGATGCATCGCGCAAGGAGCGCCTTGCCCACACCCTGTTCCCCGAGGAGGAGCGTCGGGGTCTCCGCACGACTCGCTCGAGCGCCGGCCTTGCGTACCCGGATGGTGTCGGCCGACCGGCCCACGAACGCCTCGAACCCTCGCTCTTCGTTGTGGCCGGCGCGGAACCGACGGACTTGTTGTCCCAGATTCTCGTTTGTTTCGATGAGTTCCTCGGTCCGTTTCTGGAGGGCCTCGATCATCCCTCGATCGCTCTCCCGGAGTCGCTCGCTGACGAGGCTCAGGATGTCGAGCGCTGCAGCCGGGTGATCGGTCAGGAGCGCGACGAACTCTCGCGTGGGCACCTCGAGGAGGTGGGACCGGCCGCCGACAGTCGCGCTGGCCGAGCGTGCTTCGCCCGGGCGAAGTGCGAGTTCTCCGATCCACTCGTTCCGCTCGCGGGTTGCGATCAGCGCGGTCTCACCGCCACCGAGGTCCTTGGTGATGCGGACGGAGCCGCGGAGAATCAGGTAGACGGATTCTCCCGGCTCGCCTTCCTCGAAGAGGGCGGTTCCGGCTTCCTCCTCTCGGTACTGGGCGGCCGCGACCAGCGCGCGCACGGCGGCTACCGGGGCGCGCCGGAGAGCCGGCGCTCGGCGAGCCTTCGAAACGACTTCGGTGCGAGTCATCATGACTCGGACCGTAGCGACCCAGCCCCGGGGCGCCCGTCGTCGTCAGGGTCCCTCGCCCGCGGGGTTCCCTGAAGCCGGCGCTGCGAGCGCCTGCCGGACGTGCTCTGCGTGCGCCGGCATCCCGCAGTCCCGGTAGGCGGAGATCGAGCGCTCCGCGTAGTAGCCGGCCCGGCCCGAATCGCCGATCTCGGCCATCAGCTCCGCCATGAAGCCGTGCGCCTCGGCAAGAGCGGGTCGGAGTCCGCAGGCATCGAGCGTGGAGACGGCCTCGAGCAGGAGTTCCTCCCCGCGCACGGGGTCGCCCCCGAGCCCGAGCACCAAACCGAGAACTGCCTGAAGGCAGGCGCGCATCCCCCGCGGCGGGTTGTCGGCCAAGCCTCGCTCTGCCTCTGCACGTGCGGAGTCCAGGTCGCCCACCTCGAGCGAGGTGCGCGCGAGCTGCGCACGCGTGCTGGCCCAGCCGTCGTGAAGCGTCGCCAGCTCCCGCGCGATTTCGTTCGCCTCCCGCAGCTCGCCGCGCAGCAGCAGTGCCTTCGAGCGGGTCAGCATCGCGTTGTAGCGGAAGCCGATTTGCCCGGCGCTCTCTGCAGCCTCCTCGCCGCGGGACGCTGCGGCCAGTGCGGCCTCGAGTTCGCCCGCCGCCAGAAATGCCTCGGCGCGAGCGACTTCGCAGAGTGCGACGACGTAGGGGCTCGGTCCGGTGGCGCGGAGCTCTCCCATGCGCTCCACGGTTCGTTGCGACTCTTCGGTCTGACCCACCGACCGCAACGCAGCGGACTCGTGATACAGCGCCAAAGCAAGAGCCACGGGCTCGCCCCGCCCGCTGGCGCACTCGACGGCACAGCGGGCGTGGCGGATCGCCTCGCGCGTGGCGCCCTCCATGAGCTCGATGCGTGAGAGGTGCGAGTGAGCCAAAAGACGAAGCTCTCCGGTACCCTCGAGATCTTCGAGGAACACGAGCGCCCGATGGAGGAGCGCGCGCGCGCGGGCGGCGTCGCCTCCTTCCGAGAAACACGCCCAGGCCCCTTGAATGTCTGCCTGCGCGATTCGACGCCGGTCCTCGGGCGATGTGCCGCGCGGGTGAATGGCCTCGAGGACCGCGGTCGCCTCTCCGGCGCGATCGAGAGCGTTGAGTGCGGTGGCGAGCTGCAGCGAAGCGTCCACAACGACGCTTGGCTCGGCTTCGAACTCACCGAGGAGCGCGATCCCCCGCCGGAGATGGGCCACCCCCTCGGCGAAGGCCCGTAGGCGGAGGTATCCCTCGCCGGCAGCAAGGTAGTGCTTCGCGGCAGGCTCCGGCTCTCCGGCGCGATCCCAATGGGTGGCGATGCGCGACGCGCCGGCCGGGGTCTTTGCGTTCGATGCCGGCGCCAGGGCCTCTGCGGACAGGCGATGCAAACCCTGGCGTCGGGCCCGCACGAGCTGCGCGTAGGCACCGTCCTCGATGAGCCCGTGGCAGAAGTCGAAGCCACTGGAGCCGTTCGGGCGGAGGAGGTCGCGCTCGAACAGGACGCGGAGCTGTGCATCCAGATCTCTGCAGTTCGGCTGGATCGCGCGGAGGAGATCTGCGGATACGGGTGAGCCGATCACTGCGGCGGCCGTCAGCAGTTGCTTGGCGTCCTCGGGAAGCGCGTCGATCCGCGCGGCGACCACTCCCTGGAGGTTCTCCGGAATCCGATTCCGAGAGCGTGCCACCGAAACTTCGAGGCGCGCGGTCTCCTGCGCTGCCTCCCCGCCGTCGCGGAGCGCGCGGGCTACCTCCTCCACGAGGAGTGCGTTGCCGCCTCCGCGCTTGCATGCCAGCTCGGCGAGATCGGCCGCCCGGTGCACTCCCGTCAGGACGTGTTGCGCGAGCTCTGCCGCGTCCCCCGGCGCGAGCGAGCCGAGCGAGATCCGCTCGACCGGGCAGTCGGCGCTCCATTCGGGCTTACCGTCCTCGCGCATCGTCGCGAGCCAGCGGATCGGGTGATCCAGGAGCTCGCCGGCGAGCCGGGTGAGCAGGTCGCGAGAGGTCGGATCCAACCATTGGATGTCGTCGAGGAATACGATCAGCGTTCGCCCGTTCGCCGCGGCGTTTAGCGCGCCCGCGAGATCCTGAGCGACTGCGTTGGGGTCGGGAGGGGGGCCTCTGCGTCCTTCGATGCGCTCGACCAGTGTGTCGATCCGGTGCGCCCCGGGAAGCTCGGCTGGCCAGTTCCGGAAGAGACCAAGCCAGGGTACGTAAGCGCGGCGGGAGTCGGGTTCCCGACAGGTGGTGTGCAGGATGGCTGCGTGTCTGGGCAGGCGCTGAAGTGCCTCGAGCACGAGACGTGATTTTCCTGCGCCGGCTTCGCCGCGCACCTCGACCACCCGGATGCGGGAGTTCGGGTCGAACGCGAGCGACAAGCGCCGGAGCTCGTCCTCTCGCGCCACGAACGGGCCCAGGCCGCGGGCGATCTCCAGATCGAAGCGAGCCTGGTGGGCGCCTTCGCGCACGAGCTCGTGCACCTGCACCGGCTCGGCAAGCCCGCGCATCTCGCGCATGCCTCGATCCACAAGCTCGAAGTGCCCGCCGCACCGGGTCACCGTGCCCGGCCCGACGAGGACCTGGCCCGGTGCCGCCGCGGCCTCGAGCCGTGCAGCGAGTCCCACGGTCGGACCTTCCGCCGTGTAGTCTCGCCGAGCCCCGCGACCGATGGCGCCGACCCAGACCTCGCCCGTGTTGACCCCGATTCGGACTGCGAAGGGCACGTCGTAGCGCGCTCGCACGGATTCGCCGTATCGACGGGCGCGGTCGCGGATCTCGAGGGCTGCGCGCAGTGCTCTGGCGGCGTCATCGCCGCGCGCGTGCGGTGCGCCGAAGAGCGCCATGAACCCGTCGCCGCGAAACTGGTTGAGAGTGCCGCCCTCGGCATGGACGGCCTCCAACGCCAGTGCAAACAGGCCGTCCATGATCGCATGGATGTCCTCGGGATCGAGCGTGTCGGCCATGGCGAGCGAGCCCGCCACGTCGACGATCACCACGCTGACATCTTTGCGCTCGCCCTCGACCGCATCGCGAAGTACGAGCACCTCTCGCTGCAAGTGCTCGGGGGTGTAGGCGTCTTCTTGCGGCCCGTCGTCTGCACCCTGGAGAGGAGAGCCGCACCGCAGACAGTAGTTGCTGTGCGGCGGTAGCTCCCCCTCCTCGCAATGGGGGCAGCGTAGAGTGTTCGGCGTATCAGTGGCCGTGGCTTACTCCTCGACCGGGCCGACGTCGAGCCGGATCGCGAATGGACGCACCGTATCGCCGACGTCGGGAATCCAAGTGATCAAATATGCCGAGCTCCTCGAGTCATCCGGGTTCGGAGCGCTTTCTCCTGCAGCCGCTTCGTAGCGGAGAGTGCCGATCGCCTGGAAGGTACCGCCAGAATTTGGATCATACCGAAGGACGGTCGACCAGAGCGTCCATGCGTAGCCGGTGCCTGCGATGTCCGGGAGGCCGTTGGCGCCCGTGAGGCCGGGGAGCCAGCTGCGCTCGAGGGCACGATCTCGCTTGAGGTTCACCTTCTCTCCTCCGTACACGAAGGGCACGGTGTTCCCCTCGTCGCCCTGGCGGACCGGGATCCTCCAACCGTCGGGCTGAAACGACTCCGGCAGGGCGAGGGCTGCAATGACCTCGTAGACGGCGTCCACGCGCTCGTGAGGGCGCTCGGCTACTTCGACGAGGAGTTCCCACTCGCTCGCGTTCGCACTGGATGAGAGCAGACGGTATTCCACGCGCCCGTCGGCTTCCAACACATGGAGCTCGCTTGGGAGTGTGCCTCCCGAGCCAGTGAACTCGCTCGGGACGACGTTCGTGGTGGCGAGTGACGCTTCGTAGTAGGTCTCATTGGGTTCCGGGGCGAACCCCGGCCCACCGCCGTCGATCGACCATCCAGCGCTGGGAACGAGTAGGCAGGTGGTGAGAAAGAGCGAACAGGCGAGGCGCGACTTCATGGATTCTCCTTGGGTGTAGATGGGGCGCGTCGCGGAAATCGGACGAGCCATGGGATCGCGAGTAGAACCGCGGCGGAGCCTGCGAGGACTGGGGCATCTCCGAGGTGAACGGCGAGTGGCGGTGGCCCCGCAAGCGTGAGGAGCTCGACGCCGCTCGCAGCACGGCCGGCGGGTAGCTCCGCTACGATGCGACCGCGTGAATCGATCCAGAGCGTGGGCCCAGTGTTGGCTACACGCACGACGGGAGTGCGATTCTCGACCGCACGCATTCGAGCGATTCTCGCGTGTTGGCGAGCGGACCAGGTTCCGGTGAGTGCCTCGTTGGTCAGCGAAAGAAGAATTCGTGCGCCGCGGCGACGGAGCGTGCGCGCAATGTCGGGGTACGCGGTGTCGATGCAGACCATCGACCCGACGAGTGCGTCGGTCCCGTCCGCCCGCTCGATCAGGATGGGATCTTCCAGAGTGCCGGGGCTGAAGCGACCAGGCCAACTGCCGTATCGCGCAAGAGTTCGCCCAAGCCGCCCAAGAGGGGCTCGCTCGAAGAAGGCCACTGGATGGACCTTGGCGGCGACGGCTCTTTGAGCCCGGGCCGTACCCGCGAGCACGACGCGGTTGCGAAGTGCCGAGTCGGAGTCGACGAAGCTGTTCACGCCCGTGAGCACAGGGGCGCCTAGATGGTGAGCGATCGAGCCGAGAAAGGGGTCGCCGGCCGGCGTGACGACCCGCTGCCATGTCGACTCCGGCCAGACCACGACGTCCGCTCCTGGAGCGACCGCCTCGCTCAGCTCGAGGACCAGGCGAAGGTCATCCTGAAAGCTCGAGTCCCCCGACGGGTCGACTCTGATTAACGGCTGCACCGCGGCGACGCGCAAGCCTGGACCGGAACTCGTCTCGGGCAGCTGCAGGAGGGTCCAGCCGAGGAAGGCCGGCAACGCCAGTGCGATACCTCCCAATAGGCGCGCTCGCGAAGGGACTCGGTTCGAGGCCGCGAGCCCTGCAGCGGTGGCGACCGCCCAGAACGAAAGTCCGTAGACGCCAGTCACCGAGGCGGCTTGCATGAGCGCCGGGCTTTCGCCCAAGGCATAGCCGAGCTGATTCCATGGAAGCGGCAGCCCCCAATCCTGGGCTCGGAGGTACTCGAGCACGACCCAGAGGGGTGGGGCGCTCGCGAGAGCGAGGCCCGCCGAGTGACGAGCCAGCCGTGCGACGGCGATCGCAAAAAGGGCGGACAGCGCGATGAGTCCAGACCCCACGAGAAACAGGCCCGTCGCTCCAATGCTTCCGCTTGCCCCCTCGACGCCTATCGCCCAGCCGAAGCCGGCCACGAGCCCGAAGGTTCCGCACATCGCGCCCGCCAGGGCGGCTCTGCCGTGCGTGGGCGCACTTGCCAGGAAATGAAGGAGTGGCACCAGGGCCACGAGGACCAAGGGACCCTGCGGTCCGGGGAGCGAAGCGGCTGCCAACAGGGAACCCGAGGCAGTTCCCGCAATGACCGGCCGCACGTTCATGTCCACAAAGCTGAGGAGAGCAAGGTTCATTCCATGTTGAGCCAGGCCCTTGTTTCTCACCAAGTTGCTGATCCGCCTTGTGTTTCTGGTAGGGAGCTCTCGATCGGCGAAATCGTCGATTCTCGGTGCGGATCAGAGTGATACTTAACAGTGTTAAGGTGATACGCTTGGTCAATGGACGTGCTCGAGCTGCTCGACGTGCTCCGCCGGGCCCCCGTTCTGAGGAAGCTCCCCTTGGGAGAACTCGACCGGCTCGCGAGCCAGAGTTCGGCTCGTTTCTTCGAACCCGGCACCCATCTCATCGAGGCCGGATCCGAGGCCGAGGAGGTCTTCGTGATCCTCGAGGGCAGCGTGACTGTCCACGGAGGGATCCGGGACCAGGAGCAGAGTCTTCTAGCGGTACGGGGCGTGGGTGAGTTGGTCGGAGAGATGGCGCTGGTCGATGGGATGCGCCGCTCGGCGCGTGTCGCTGCGCAGGGACGTGTGGAGGCGTTGGTGATTCCTCGCGACTCGTTTCTCTCCGCGCTCTCCGGCCACGCGGAAGCGTGTCTTGATCTAGTTCGTACTCTGTCTCGCCGCCTCCGTGAGAGTGACCGTGCGCAGATTCAGGCACTCGAGGATCAGGCGAAGCAACTGGTCTCGAGCAATCGAAAGCTGCGCCGAGAGAACCGGACGTTGCGTTCGGCCGCCGGTGTGGGCTCCTGCTTGTCGGACTTCATCGGAACCAGCACGGCGGCGAGTTCAGTTCGAGAGGCAGGGGCGCGAGCAGCTGCGAGCGACCTGCCGGTCATGCTCGTGGGCGAGACAGGGACGGGAAAGGAACTCCTCGCTCGAGGGATTCACCAGGCGAGCGAGCGCGCGCAGCAGCCCTTTGTCGCGCTGAACTGTGCGCTGTTCCGCGACGCGCTTCTGGAGAGCGAGCTCTTTGGTCACGCACGGGGAGCCTTCACGGGGGCGCACACAGCGAAGGAGGGGCTCGTAGAGGCAGCCGATCGGGGGACGCTTTTTCTCGACGAACTGGCCGACATGCCACCCGCCACACAGGCTGCGCTCCTTCGCTTTCTCGAGCTCGGCGAGTATCGGCGCCTCGGCGAGACGGGTGAACGGGGTGCGAACGTCAGAATCATCGCGGCGATCGCCGGCGACCCGGAGGAGGCGGTCGTGGGAGGCGGGCTGCGCCGCGACTTGCTGTATCGCCTCGACGTCTTTCGTCTCGACATTCCGCCTCTTCGCGAACGGCGGGAGGACATTGTGGCTCTAGTCCCACCCCTGATCGAAGAGATCGCCGCGCGGTTGTCCGTCAAGCCGCTTCAGCTCACGCCCGACGCCCTAGATGCGTTATCGGTGCGCGATTTCCTCGGCAACGTACGCGAGCTTCGAAATGAGATCGAGCGACTCTACGCCACTCACCCGGAGGGCTCGCCAGTCGAGGCGAGGAATCTCTCTGCACGAGTTCCATCTCAGGATCCCAGCGAAGCGGGTGGCTACCAGGAACGCGTGAGTGCGTTCAAGGTGAAGATATTGGGCGAGGCGCTCGCGGATGCCGGTGGCAATCGAGCGGCCGCCGCCCGCGCCCTCGGGCTTCATCGATCGAACCTGGTACGGATGATCCGAGACCTGGACGTGTAGAGTCCCACTGCGGCAGCTATGAGCCCTGGTCTCGCCCGTCTGGCAGGCTGGGCAGACCTTCTCCTGGCGCCGCGACTGGGCCTGCCGAGATTGAGCGGTACCTACACACGTAGACGCGTTTTCTGGACATCATGCGGACGCGGGTTCGATTCCCGCCGCCTCCACCGATTTCTTAGAAAAAAAACAGCTTCTTAGGTGGCTCGTTTTTTCCTGGGGTCACGTGATACTTCGAACCTGGGGGTCGGGGGTTCGAAGCCCTCCCGGCGTGCCATTGAATCCCGTTCCAGTTCAGTGAGTTGGGTCGATGTTAGTTCTGGCCTGGCGGCTCGCTGATGCCAGTTTTTCATTGGCCCGCGGGAACCGACTGGGGCGCCGCCACTGGTCGCGAATCTCAGCCACACCTCTTTGGGACAAGGGGGCAGGGCTCGGGCACGCGCGTTCTCGATGCCGAGGATGGAACGAAGCGAACTGATCGAACGGCTCGTGCCTACGGAGCGCGGCGCGATCCGAAATCAGCGGAGCTCGGCTTCCGCCGCCTCGAGGCGCGAGAGTTCGGCACGCGCCTCTTCGGCCTCGACTAACACTCCAGTCGCGAGCGCCGCTCGCAGCGCCGCCCGCGCACCGGCTGCATCGTCCTGTGCCATAAGGACAAGCGCCAGGTGGTAGTGAGCGGCCGCAAAGGAGGGGGCACGCGCGATGATGCCCTGCAACGCTTCGACCGCGGCCCCGAGCTCCCCCCGCCGAAAGAGCACCCAAGCCAGTGTGTCCTCGATCTCGGGCGACGGCGTGAGTCGCATCGCCCTCTGCGCGAGGTCGAGAGCAAGATCCAGGGCTTGTCCCTCTTCCGCCAGCAGATAGGCGAGATCGTTGCACGCGGGTGCATGGTCGGGCCAGCGTCGCAGGAGCCGACGCAAGCTCGCCTCGGCCTCGTCCGTGCGTCCCAACGCCCACTGCGCGCGGGCAGCGAGATACGCGTAGACCACCTCGTCCGGATCACCGGTACGTGCTCGCTCCAGGTGGGCCAACGCGACTTCCGGCCGGCCACCGGAGAGCTCGAGGTTGCCGAGGGCACCGTGGGTGGGAGCGTGCTCGGGATCCAGCTCGAGCGCACGTGCGAAGCCGACGCGCGCCTCGGCGGAGCTGCCTCGGTTCGCACTCACGCTGGCGGCCAACGAATGCAGGTCGGGATCGGCCGGACGCTCCGCCAGTTCCGCGGCGACGCGCGCGGCTGCCGCCTCGCCATCGCCACTCTCGAGAAGCAGCAGCACGAGCGTCTGGAACGCGAGCAGCCCCCCCGGCGCGTCGAGGCCGGGAAGACCTTCTGCCAGGCTCGCAGCGGCGGCCTTCGCGCCGCGCTCGGTCCGGACGATCTGCGCGGCCTCGACCGCGGCGGCGCCGGCGAAGCCGGCCTTGGCCAGGCTTGCCAGCGCAGCGCGGGAGAGTTCTGGCTGCCCGAGGAGAGCATAGGCGCGGGCGACGATCTGGTGAGCTTCCGGACCGGTCACGCCGCGGTGGCTCGCGTGGCGCTGTGCGAACTGGACCGCCGTCGCGGGGTCGCCGGCCGCGAGCGAGAGTCGCGCCAAAGTCAGCGCGGCATCCGTCTCGCCGGGCGTCAGGCGATGGGCCTCGCGCAACTCGCTCCGGGCACGCTCGAGATCGCCCACCTCGAGTGCCGCAGTAGCGGCCGCGAAACGCGCGCCCGCGTGGCTCGGCCAACGCTCGATCGCCCGGCCAAGTAGCGCAAGAGCCTCGTCGGGTCGGCCCTCCTCGAAGTGGATGCGACCCCGGATCAGGTCGCGTTGGGCGGGATCGGGGAGTCCTGAAACGAGGGCAGTGGCCTGCTCCAGCCGACCCAGATCGACGAGCACTTCCGCACGCTCGAAATCCAGCCACTCGGCGTCGATCGCATCTGCGACCGCCTGGGCTCGACCGAAGGACGCGAGAGCCGCCTCGGGATCACCACGCTGGCGCTGGAAGCGCGCGAGGTTCGCCCAGGCGTTGGGCCCGGCGCCGAGCTCGGCTCCCTCGCGAAGCAGCGCCTCCGCCTGGCCTTCCTCTCCGTTGGCCGCAAGGCGCAGGGCCAGGGCCATGCGAACGTCGAGACGCTCGGGAGCAAGCTCGAGCGCTTCCGCGAGGAGGGCCGTCGCCCGCTCGGGCTGTTCGAGGCGATCGAGCAGCTCGACGCCATGGCGAAGCGCTGTCGGGTTGCCCGGATGTTCCAGCAGGCAGCGCTCGATCTTTGCGATCGCTGCGTCCGTCTCCTCGCGGTCCGCGTGAAAGGTGGCGAGCCCGAGGCAAGCCCGCAGGGCCCACTCGGGAGCCGCATCGGCGGTACTCCGAGTCTCGAGCTCACGGAAGGCGGCTTCGGCCTCCTCTGCACGCCCGAGCGCATGCAGCGCCTGGGCGCGCTGGGCACGCCCTGGGTAGCTGCCCGGGTCGAGGGCCAGCAGCTGGTCGGCATCGGCGATCGCTTCCTCGTACTGCGCGAGCTCGAGTCGCGCCTGGGCACGCAAGGCAAGAGCTCGCACCTCGTCGGGCGTGCGCGCGAACACACCTGACGCCGAATCGACCGCCAGCTCGAAGTTCTGTTGCTGCAACGCAAGGCTCGCCAGCAGCAGGCCCGCCTCACGCCCGACGGCTTCCGACCCGGCCGCCCGCTGGAGATGTGCCATGGCCATACTGCCGCGACCCGTGGACGCCAGCGCCAGGCCCAGGCGATAGCTGACTTCTGGCTCCGCTGGATGCTCCCCCAGCAGTGTACGCGCCAGTGTCACCGACTCCTCGAAGCGCTCACCGTCCTGAAGACTGCGCAGCTCCGCCAGCTGACTGTCGAGGGATGGCGTGCAGGCGCTCCACACGAGGAACGCAGCGAGCACCGCCCAGGCTCTCGCTCGCCCACCATGCCTTTCTCCTGCCTTCGGTTGGCCACGCATCTTTTCCAACAAGCCCTGGAGCATAACCGAGCGCCCGGGTGAAGAGGCACTTCGAACGCTGCGGGTGTGCTCGCAATGGGGCCTCGCGCCGGTTAGGCTCCGCCGTCCATCACCGCGAACGCCATGGCGACTCCCCCGCGTACACTGCTCAACTCTCGGAAAGCTTGGCTCGCTGCCGCGGCTCTTCTCGTCGGTCTCGCCGTGCTCTCGCAGGTGCGTGTGGTCGAGAGCCGGCGCCCGGCCGGACGCATCGCAGATCTCGCATCGCTTCGTGAGCGAGAGGATGTCAACGTCCTCTTCATCCTGATCGACACCCTCCGCGCCGACCGCCTGAGCGCCTACGGGTACGAGCGCCCCACCAGCCCAGGACTCGATGCACTCGCCGCCACGGGCATCCGTTTCGCCCGCGTGGAGGCCCAGTCGAGCTGGACCAAGTGTTCGATGGCGTCGCTCTGGACGGGCCTCTACCCGCGCCGCAGCGGCATTCTCCGCTTCGACCACGCGCTGCCGGACGCTGCCATCCTCGCCTCCGAGCGTTTCCAGGAAGCCGGCTTTCGAACCGCAGGGATCATCCGCAACGGCTGGGTCGCGCCCAACTTCGGGTTCGGGCAGGGCTTCGACCTCTACATGCGCCCCACGCCGAGCCGCACGCCCGAGAAGGTTCAGCGCGCGGTCCGCGGCGGACACGCCCTCCGGGGCACCGATCTCGATGCCACCGAAGCCGCGCTCGAGTTCTTGCGCGCCAGCGGGGAAGAACGCTTCCTGCTGTACGTCCACTACATGGACGTGCACCAGTACCTCTATGATCAGGTCGCGGCCGGCCTCCGCTTCGGCACCTCGTACTCCGATGCCTACGACAGCTCGATCCACTGGGTCGATCGTCATGTGGGCCGGCTCCTGGGCGAGCTCGATGACCTCGACCTCGCGCGCCGCACGGTTGTGGTGGTCGCCTCGGATCACGGAGAGGGCTTCTACGAGCATGGCCATGAAGGTCACGCACGCACGCTCTATCGGGAGGTGACCCACGTGCCCCTCTTCCTGGGGCTGCCGTTCCGGCTGGAGGAGCCTCTCGTCGTCGATGCGTTGGTGCGCAACGTCGATATCTGGCCGACGGTACTCGACCTGCTCGGCCTCGAGTCGCTCCCCGCCACCGACGGACAGTCGCTCGTCCCGCTGATCGAAGCCTCCGCAAGTGGCGCGCCCACCGAAGATTTCGCTCCCGAGTACGCACGCGCCTACCTCGATCGGAACTGGGGACGCACCGATCGAGAGCCCGACCCGCTGCTCTCGATCCGGAGCGGAAGAGAGCGCCTCGTCTTGCCGCTGGCAGATCCGGCGCGCGCCGAACTCTACGACCACGAGTCCGACCCGACGGAGCAGCACGACATCGCAGCGCAAGCCACCGAGCGTGCCGAGAGACTCGGGGCGCTCGCTCAGGAGCCGCTCGCGGCCGGCCCGTGGGGCGACAGCCCGCGCATAGAGATCGACGGGTTCCGGCTCGAGCAGCTGCGTGCACTCGGCTATGCGGTGCCCTGAGCGACACCGCCACCTGCAGGAGCAGCGTGGTGGCCTGATATCAGCCTCGGAAGCCGCGTCGCCTCCAGGCGGCGAGGCCCGCGATGCCGCCACCGAGAAGCAGCGCCGTGCCCGGCTCCGGCACGAATGTCAACGTGAGGACCCCCCAGACCGGCGTGCGTCCGGAGACCGGGTTGTCGATCGCGATCGGCGTCACCAGAGAGATGGTGCCCACGCCGCCCGGGGTGAGGTTGTTGGTGCCGGATACGGTCGAGGACTGGAACACTGTACCCGAGACTGTAAAACTGGGGATGCCTGTGACGACGGCGGCCCCCGTCGTCCAGCCCTGGGCCCGGATGGTAATGGGCAGGGAGCCTGACCCAGCCACGATCGTGGTCGTCGTGCCGAGGATCAGGGTGGGGATCGGTATGGCCAGAGCACCTGAGAGACCGAACACGACGGCGCTGCCGAAGAAGGGCATCACGCCACTGACCGGAATACCCGAGAATGCGCCCGGCGACGCGTTCGTGATGCTCACCACGACATTGGTGACCAGAGGGTTGGTTCCAGTCACAGGGATCGAGAACACCGTGTTGAACGCAGTGCCGCCCGTAAGAGTCACCAATCCTGGACCAGATGACCCCATGGCCCCCGGTGCCGGGTTGGTCACGGGCGGCTGGGCAGCGAACAATACAGTCATCGTCGCCGTGGCGAGCGGCACCGCTGCAGCGGGTGTCGCCAAGCCCCAAGCCAACAGAAACATTCCCAGATGCCGGATCCGATAGCGGCCCATCGCGTTCTCCCGTTCAGTTTCAAAGCGGTACAGAAACAGTGAACGCGAGACTCGCGTCCCCTTCCCGCCCAGGTTGGCAGCAAGAATCGCGCCACCGCCAGAGCCGTTTCGATACCACTGCGAATCCGACGGGTTGGGGCTGACCCCCGTTCAGCCTCGTCCACAAGAGTGGAAACAATTTTCACGGATTCGGCACTTCATTGCCTCACGCCGCTTCGGCCAACTGACGGGAACGGAGGTTGAACGTCGTTCAGTCCGCTGTTGAAGGTTGCTTGAGGTCGCCGTCTTCGCCTAGCAACAACAGGATCAAGGCCGGCAGAAGAAGCAGATCGCAGAGGATCGCGGCGAGTACGGTTGCGGTCGTCAAGCCTCCGAGCGCCACCATCGGAGTGAAGCTGGACAACAGGAAGACGGTAAAGCCTGCTGCAAGCGCCACACTCGTGAAGATCATCGGACGCCCCACGCCGAGGATCGCAGCGCGCAGGGCGTCCACCACGCCCGACCCAGAACCTCGCTCCCTTCGAAACCGCATCAGGAAGTGCACCGTGTCGTCAACGGCGATGCCGAAGACGATCGCTCCGACGACACTCGTTCCGGTGTTGAGCTTCAAACCGAGGAGACCCATCAGACCGAAGACCAGCGCCACCGGCAGCGCGTTCGGGAGCAGCGCGGCCACCACGAGCGGCGGAGACCGCAGGACCAGGAACAGCACCGTGCCAATTCCAACGAAGGCGACGACGAGCCCGCGCAGCAGACCGGTGGAGATCGAGTCGCTGGTCTTGTTGAGCAGCATCATCGTGCCAGTCGCCGACACCTCCACCGGCAGGCCCGCGAAGAGTAGGTCCGAGCGCGCCAGGATCTCATCCACCGCTGCAGTCAACGGCCCCGCAGCCGCGAGATCGGTTCGGAGAAGGACGACGCCCCGGCTGCGATCCTCGGAAATGTGGTGCCACAGCTCGTCGGCCGGCGAGAACAGCGAATAGAGACCCAGGTCGTGGGCCGCCACCTCGGCAGAAGCAGGCAGCGTTCCGTCCGGCTGAAGCGGGTTCAACTCCCCGTGGATCTGCTCGATGTAGTCCACGAACGAGAGCGAGGCGTCGATGCGATCGTGGCGCTCCGCAAAACGCTGGAGCGACCGGGTGCTCGCCACGACCGCGGGGTCGAGCAGCCCATCGGGGCGGTCTGCTTCCAGCAGCAGATACACAGGCACGGAACCCGAGATCTGGTGATGGAGCCGCCGTGCCGACGTAACCACCTCGGAATCCTCGGGCAGGTAGGACAGGTAGTCGCTCTCCACCTCGAGATGCCACGCACCTGCGCCAATTCCGAGCAGCGCCACGAGGGCCCCGACGAGGATGACCCGGGGGCGACGGAGCGCGAAGTCCGCGATCCAGCCGAGAAGCTGCGGCGTCCAGCGTGAAACGGGCCCCCACGGCCGCGGGGGCTTGGCCGGGAAGCCGACCAACACTGCAGGCACGAACGTCAAGCTGACGGCGAGAGCGCTCAGCACGCCGATCGCGCCGAAGGCCCCCAGATCCTTTACCGTTGCCACGTCGTTCAGGGTGAGCGCGAAGAGGCCGATCGCGGTGGTCACGCCCGACACCGTGACCGCCCCCGCCACCTGTTCGACCATGTCGCGCGTGGCGGCCTCGCCATCCTTCCCCGCTTCGACATGTTCGTAGTACGCACCGAGCAGGTACATCGCGTAGGACGTGCCGACGATCAGCAACAGCGACGGCAGCGCGTTCGATACGATCGAGATCGAGCGACCCGCCAGGGCCATACTGCCCAGGGTCCACACCAGGGCGGTTCCGACCGACAGGAGTGGGAGCGCGACTCCGCGCACCGTCCCGAATGCCAGGAAGAGCACGACGCCGAGAAAGACGACGGTGACAGGAGTCAGGACTGCCACATCGAACTGCAGCTGAGTGGAGAGCGCTACCTTCGTGCGGGGAATACCCGCGAGATACAACTCCTCGGGCCCCTGCTCTTCCGCAGCCATCTCGCTCACCGCCGCCACCAGGTCGGCCCGGTGAAAGCGATCGTCCGGCCGAGTCTCGATGAAGAGATTCACGGTGGCGGTGCGTCCGTCGAGCGAGACCAGATGTCTTGCGAAGATCCGGGTCTCGACGGCCCGCGCCCGTGCGGCAGCGAGAGTGGGCGAGGCCGTCGCGAGGTCCCTCGGCACCAGCGGCGCGACCGCCAGGCCGTCTCCCTGGCTCCGGATATCGTGAACGTTCGTCACGCTCACGACGTCTGCAACGCCGTCGAGCCGGGTGGCGGCGTTCGTGAGCCGGCGGATCTTCTCGAGGGTCTCGGGTGCGAACACATCGTCGCCGTGGACGGCGATGATCAAGATCTCGTCGAGTCCGAAGGTCTCCGCAAGCTCCGCCACACGCGCGAACTCGGGATCGTTCTCCAGCAGCACACCGTCGGCAGAGCGGTCGAGCTGGAGCCAAGGAAGCTGCGCCGCGAAGAACGCCGTGATGAGTGCCAGCGCGCCCAACACCAGTCGGCGGTGGGCGGTGACTCCCTGGGCCAGCCTGACAGTGGGACCGCGTTCTCTCACTCTGGACACCTATATCAGCGGGCGCGGGACGCGGAAAGCCTCGCCGCTCTCCTCGCTGATCGCTGTTCAGTGCCCGCTCTCCACCCCCGGCGCTACGGGGAGGGCTCACCACGGCCGGGGGACTCGCCCGCCTCGAGGACGTAGCCGAGCGCACGCAGTTGGCCGAGCTGCATGGCGTCGAGTGTGACTTCGCTTGGCGCACCCCAGGGAGCAGGAGGACGGTTCAGATAGGCCTCGGCCCGGCGCTGCAACGCGGCGGCCTCTTGCGGCTGGCTCGCCGCCAGGTCCTCCCGCTCTGCAGGATCCGAGCGGTGGTCGTACAGCTCGACTCGGTCAGGCTCTCGCGCATGAAAGATCAGGCGCCGGGAGTCCTCGGCGACGGCCACGATCGAATCCGACTCGGCTCCCACACGTCCCCAGCTCCGATCCAGCTGCGCATAGCGCGGCATCGATTCTTTCTCAGGTGGCTCTCCCCCACCTTTGGCAGCCGCCTCGATCTCGGGAAGCCGCGAGCGACCCTCGGCGCCCTCGAGGGGCGGCGCGCCCAGCAGCGCGAGGAGTGTGGGCCAGACATCGATGTTCTCGACCGGTCGCTGCACGACGATCGGCTCCTCGAGTCGGAAGGGAAGGCTCAGGATCCAGGGTGTATGAACCACTTCTCGATAGAGGTCACGAGCGTGGCCCTCTCTGCCGTGCTCGTAGAACGCCTCCCCGTGGTCCGCGACGATCGCAACGACCGTGCGATCGAGAAGCTGAAGCCGCTCGAGCTCGCCGAGTACCTGGCCGACGTTGGCATCGACCCAGCGGATTGCGTTGTCATAGATGTCGGAGTAGCTGGTTCCGAACAGCGCCGAACCTTCGTCGTAGGCGTACTGATGGACATCCATGAAGTGGAGATAGAGCAGCCAACGGTCCGTCTGAGCGCTCCTCAGAAAGTCCACTGCCGACTGGGTGACGTCCGCATCGGAGCCCGCGACCCTGTGCGGGCCCCGGCGGCCGAGATGCTTCGGCGGCGTACCTGGGACCGGACGGACATATCGCTCGAAGCCCTGATCGAAACCGAAGTTCGGAGCCACCCAGCCGTTCCGCCAGACGCCCGCGCGCCGAAAACCGGCGCGCCCGAGGATCTCCGCCGGCAGCAACGCCGCCTGGGGAAGCGCATCGAAGTAGCGGAGGATCCCGTGGGTCGAAGGGTGGGTCGCAGTCCAGAGCGAGGCCATCGACGACTTCGTCCAGGAGGACTGAGCCAGAACGTCCGCGAACCGGATGCCACCCTCCGCCAACGCATCCATGACCGGCGACGTTGGGCGGCTGTAGCCATAGCTTCCCAGCCGATCTGCGCGCAGCGTATCGATGACGATCCACAGCAGATTGAGATCCGATCGATCGGGCAGCGACTGAAGCTGGCTGGCGGTTCCGTTGGGCCGACCGCGCTCACGCCACTCGAACAGCGAGAGGAACCCGGCCACGATCAGGAAGGTCGCCAGGATCAGACGAAGTCGATGGCGCTGAAGGTTCGGGGACATTTTCGTCCGGGAGCTCGATCCTGACGGGGACCGAGCCAACCTAGCAGCGCGAGTTCGTGCTGTATACTCGCATGATGCAGATTGGGTGCTCGGCTTCTGCGAGAGCCCATGCATGGCTCCTCGTCCTCGTCGGGTGCCTCGCATGCGAGCCATCGTTCCAGGAGCGCCTAGAGGCCGCACGGGCCTCGCACGCGGCCCCGACGAGTCCGGAAAGTCTCGAGCTTCTGCAGGCTCTCGTCGAAGAACGCCCCGAACACGGCGAGGCGAACCTGATGCTGGGCAGCGCCCTGCTGGCAGCTGGCGAGGCGAGCCGGGCGACATGGCCGCTGGCGGCAGCCGCGCGTCTGGATCCCACCGCGGTCGAGGCAGGGCTCCTGCTGGCCGACGCGTTGATCGAGAGCGGCAATCCCGAAGACGCCGTGCGCGCGGCCGACGCGGTGCTCGAGATCGATCCCGACTCCGTGCCCGCCCTCGAGTTCCGGGTTCGCGCGCATCTGCTCATGGGCCGCTACGACGCGGCACTCCCAGACGCCGAACGCATTCTTCGCGCGCATCCCGATCGCGTCCTGGCAGTCGGTGCGCGCGCCCTCGCCCTCCACGCGCTCGAAGGCCCAGAGGCAGCCGCAGCTGCATTCGAACAGCTCGAGGAGATCTCCGGTGCGGAGGACCGCTGGCTGGCCGGGCTCATCTGCCTGGGCCGTGCCGCGCTGCTCGAAGAGCAGGGCTTGAAGCTCGAGGCCGAGGAAGCTCTGCAGACGTGTGTCGCGCGCTTCCCGGACGATCCCCGGATCGTGCACAACCGGGTCGAAGCGCTCGACGCGAGCGGCCGCACTGAAGAGGCAACCGACATCCTGCGGGACGCCGTCGCTCGGAACCGAGGGGGCGCGGCGTTCTCCGGGCTGCTGGCGCACCGGCTGCAGCGCGCCGGTCGCGGGACCGAAGCCGAGAAACTCCTCGCCGAACTGGCGCAAGAAGAACCGAGCGTATCGTCCTGGATGGCGCTCGCAGATCTCCAGCGCCAGAACGGGAACCCCGCCGGTGGACGAGCAACGCTCGAACGGGGGCTCGCATTCGCGCCGCGCGCGCCCGAGCTGCTGTTCCGATACGCCGACGTCCTCGTCGACCTGGGCCAGCTCAGCGAGGCAGAAGAAGCCCTGGAGCGGTTGGGCGAAGGTGTGTTCTCCGACCTCGTCGAGGGGCGGCTTCATCTCGCGCGCGGAGATCCAGCCGCCGCTCTCTCAGCACTGAGCCGTGGCATCGAGCTGTGGCCGAACAATCCCGGAGCTCGCTTCCTGGCGGGCGCGTGTGCGGAGCAGCTTGGCGATTTCGACCGAGCACTCAGCGAGTACCGGGAGGCGGCCCGGAGCTCGCCTGCCGCCACCGAGGCGGAACTAGCCCTGGCCAACCTTCACCTCTTGCTCGGGCAGGAGGTCGGCGCGCTCGAATTCGCAGTTCGCTACACGCGCAGCCACCCGCAAGCGGTCGAGGGGTACCTCCTGGTAGCCCGCACGGCCGCCAGGCTCGGTCGCGGCGATGCCGCAGAGCGCGCGCTCGGGAGGCTCGAGGAGATCGGCGCCGACCCGGCACTTGTCACCTCCGAACGCGCCGCGGTAGTTCGGCAGATTTCGGGTCCCGCGCAAGCCGCCGCTGTCGTCGAGAGGAGCGGCCTCGATCTCGGGAAGATCGAGAACGAACTCTCCCTTCGCTCGCTTCTGGAAGACCTCGTGGCCCTAGGAGATCGCGAGAAAGCACTGGCCCTCGTGCGAAAGCTCCGGTCAGAAGGCGAACCTCACGCAGCCCTCCTTTCGATAGAAGGTGCACTGCTGATCCACCTCGAAACGCCCGACGAGGCGATTCGGTCATTCGAGCTCGCCCTCGAGCTCGACCCTTCACACCCCGCTGCCCTCGCCGGCCTCGGAACCGTCCTCGCGCAGCGCGGCGACACTCGGCGAGCGATCGCCGTGTTCGACAAGGCAGCCGCGGCTGCTCCCAACGATCCCTCTCCATCCTACAAGGCGGCTCAGCTCTCCCGTCTCGTGGGGCCGCCCGGAGCGCCGGAGGAGAGACTCCGAGAATTGCTCTCGCGCCATCCGAGTCACGCAGGGGCGGCGAACGATCTCGCGTGGCTGCTCGCCGAGGAGGAGCGCGAGCTCGATCTCGCGCTCGCGCTGGCACAACGCGCCGGTGCCATCGCCCCCGGCTCGGCGAGCGCCGACACGCTGGGGTGGGTCCTCTTCAAGCGCGGAGAGACGGCCCGCTCGCTCTCCGCCCTGAGGGCGGCTGCCGCGGCAGACGACCCGGCCGCGGGGACACGCTACCGGCTAGCCCTCGCCCTCGAGGCAGAGGGCCACTCCGCGGAGGCCCGCCACCAGCTCGAGCAGGCTTTGGCAAGCGATGACTTTCCCGAGGAGGCCCGAGCCCGTGCCGCGCTGGCTCGGCTTCGCTAGCGCGCCGGCCTAGAACGAGAAATCGAACGAGTACCGGACCTGGAGAAAGGCACGAGAGGCGCGGCCCTCAGGACAATCGGCCAAGCTCGCGTCGAGTCCGGGCAGGAGGTCGGAGGGCACTCCGGACACGTCCGTGCAGCGTCGACGGGCCGCGAACTGACCAAAGAGCCCGCTGCGATTTCCAGTGAAGACGTCGGCACCGATCGTGAAAGAGAGGTTGTCGGTGGCCTTCCATTCGACGGACGGCCGGATCCAGCTGTCACGCTCATTGAGCCCGTACATGGCGAAAACCTGCGGGAACACCGTCGCGTTGCGGAGTTCGAGGCGCACCAGCAACGAGAGGAAACTCGTGACCTTGTCGAGCTCCATCGTGGAGCGATGGCTCGGCAAGATCTGCTGAATCCACTGCACCCCGATGAATACGTGGTCCCATCCCATGTAGTCCAGTCCGAGCGCGTAGCGGATCTCCGACGACCGGACGACTCCGTCGTCGTCACTCAAGTCGTCGACCACGAAGGCGCGTCCGAAGCGCGCGATTCCTTCTCCCCAGAACGCGAAGCTGCCGAACGCGGTCGCGAATGATGCACCGACGCTGCGAACGCGGACGTGGTCGGACCGAATGCGATTCACCACGAGAGGCACCGGCACCTCGAGAACGAACGATTCGGGCTCGACGACAGCCGGAGAAAAATCTGGTGTGGGCACCTCGATCGGCACGATGACCGTCGTGTACTCGATGCGGCGACGGATCGCCGGGGCCGTGTCGAGCGCGTCGTGATAGTAGAGCGCGAGATCGAACCCCTTCCAGAGCCGCGCAATCCGCAGGCCGAACGCAGTGCTGGACAGCCGCCAGTCCCGGGGGACGTCCTCGTCCTCGACGATGACCAACGGGAACGATGGGGGTTGGATGCCGGCCACCAGCGCGCCAGCGTTCACCGTGACCGGGAACTCCAGTGTCAGCGGAGAGCCCGGAAAGGTCAGCTGGATCGGAATCTCGGCGATGACGTCCATCATGGGGAGCGGGGGAGTGAGGGCCAGCGTTGGCACCAGACCGGGAAGCTCAGGGTCGAAGGCGAATTCGGTCGAGAATCCGGCGAGCCGATCCTGCTCGAAGTCGGGAACGGCAAACACCTGCACACTCCACTCGTCGATCAGGGCGTCCACACGAATACCGAACGTGGGGATTCGGGCATCGACGAAGTCGTCGAGGACGAACTCGCGGAAATCCTGTGCATTTGCGATATCGATGATGCGGAGACCGATCGCATCTCCCCAGACGTACTGCTGCTTGCCCAGTCGGACGTCGACCAGCGCAGGGCCGAGCTGCCCCGACCAGTCGATGTAGGCCTCGCGAAGCTCCGCCTCGAGACTGCGGGTCCCTGCGACGTACCAGCGGTCGACAGGCTTCTGGCCGAAGTCCGGGTCGGGCCCGACGAGCCGCCGCGGCGGATCCCAGATAGACCGGCCGATCGCGTGGAGACTGAGCGAGTCGAGCAGGCGAGCTTCCACCTCGATCTCGAGGTGAGTCTGGGATTTCTGAGTGTAGTAGGGGCTGCGGATGCGATAGGCGGTGTCGTTCTCGAGGTAGCCGCTGACGGTGACGCGCTCGGCCCCCGCAGACGATCCGAGGAGGGCGAGTAGAACCGCCAGCGGGCCCAGCGCCCGCGCGGACTTCAAGGTGTGCTCCGCCCGAGCCGATTGGGAGAGAAAACGTTCTTCTCGAGCCCTCGATCGACACGGATGCCCCCCACCGAGACGATCGTGCGGTGCCCGCTCGCGTGATTGAACATGTCGAGGCGCGTGGCCACCCAGGCACCTTCGAACTCCTGCCAGTCCATGACCAGGGTCTTCTCGTGGGCACCGCGCCGGTCGTAGAACTCGACCTTGCGTGTAGTGCCGGTCTTCGGTTCCACCCACTGCAATCGCTTGCTGTAGGGCGCGTCTTCATCCGTCGGCACAGACTCGACGACCTGGAGATGAACGCCGTTCACTTCTTCGGCTCGAACATAGCGGTGGTCATCATCGTCGATGGGCCGCTCACCCAAATCCTCGAACGCGAAGTCGGTGCCCATGAATGAGTTGCCTCGGCTGCCCGCGGCGACGCGTTTCACCTTTCGGTAGCTCCCCAGAAAGATCCATTGCTGGGCGTCGTCAGACGCGTCACGCGGGCTCCAGACGAGCAGCGAAGTGCCCTTCACATCGCGAGGCGAGTCGAAGACCAGAAGCCAGCGGGAGCGGATCTCCTTGTCCTCGTCATCCTCATGGCGGAAGAATCGAGTCTGACGCACCCGCTCGCGCCCGGACGCCGAGATCAAGCGCCACTTTGCGGCCGCCGTCACATCGTTCCCTCGCGAACTCTGCTCGACAGTCGTCATCACGCTCCGCCCCGTGGGGATGGCCGCGACGGACTCCGCGGCCACCGGTCCGGCGCCCGCAACGAGGTGAACGGCGATCAGGACGGCACATACGCCCCCCGGTCGTCGCCTGTCTCGACGCCTATCCACGTGCACGCCCCCCTCCACACACTGGGACCACCCGACCTATACAAGCACACAACGGCCGTGTTAGTCTCCTCGGGTATGAAGGTACGCACACTCGTTGTATTTCTTGCCCTCTTGATGGTGTGCCCGGCGCTGCTCGGCGCACGTCGCCGAAACCCCAATTTTGTCCTGGTCAGCTTCACCGCGACTCAGACGGTGACGGTCTCGGCGCCTCCGCTCGCGAACCCGCCCCCCATTACGGCGGTCGCCAGCGGGTCCGGCTTCGCGAATCTCTTCTCCGGCGGGCGCTTCAACCTGCCTGCCGGTCTGATCACGGGCACGCTTCAAACCGGTCCGTTCACCGAGTCGGGCGGACAGCCGGTTCGGAGCATCACCATCGCGGGCGTTGGGGCGGGAACAGTGACAACCGGGCCGTTGCCTCCCGCACAAAACGGAGCCGGAGTGTTCCAAGCGGGCCAGGGAATGTCGGGCGGCTTCGGGGGCGCAATGCGTCTCCTCGCGGATGCGCTGGTCGAGATCCGCATCGGATTCGCGCACGCGAGACAGACGGTCAACCTGAGCGCCATCGGTACCACGAGCACCGTCGCAAACACACCAAGCGCAACGATATTTCTTCAGACCGGTACGACGAGCATGCAGGGATTCCCGCTCCCGGCAAGCGGGACGCTCGTAGGTCGCAAGTGGACCACCGGAATGGTCACTGCCATGGCGAATACCACCTGGACGACGAGTTCCACCGCTATGGGCACCGGGTTCGACAACCGGACCGCGAACCACAGGGGGACCATCCAGTTGGTGACGCCCATCGTACTTCGGACGTCGATCATTGGAGAACGGCCCGGCGTCGCGACGCTCACGCTCGTGTTCGGGCCACAGACGGCAAGCTTCGCACCACTGGGCGGTGGCTTGATCGGCCTGGGGTTCCTGTGCCTGCTCCCGCTCTGGTGGGAGCGGCCCACGCGCAAGGGATCGCAGAGAGTCAGTGCGGACTAGCGCTTCGCCCGAACTGCAAGGCCAAGGACCGCGATCCCGACAAGGGTGAGCGCAACGGGGCCGGGTTCCGGGGCGAATACGACATGAAGCGTTGCCACACCCGGTTGGTTCTGCGTGATTGCCGACTGGATCAGTAGCGGAGTGACCAGCTGAATCTCGCCGCCCCCCCCGGGAGTTCGGTTGTCGAAGCCAGTCGCCATGATGCTTCCGGTAAACTGACCACCTGTCGGATCATTGTTCATTGCTGTTACCGTCAGCATCCCGGTCGTCCAGCGTGCCCCGCGTGCCGTCACGGTCGCAGGAACGGAAAAACTCAGACCCATCCCAGTGGCAAACGTCAGCTGCTCTACCTGCATGACGGTCGTACTCGTACCAAGGGCATTGATGTCGACCACCTGGCGCCCGGTTGCCAGTCCGATGCGGTAGTCGGCGATCACTTCACCCAGGAAGCGCATGGCGCCTCCGAAGCCCCCGCTTCCGCCCTCGCCTGGGGAGAAGCTGCCCAGCGCGTTGGAACCGCGAAACGAGACGGATGCAAGCGGCTGACCGCCACCCTCCGGGATGTTCCGAATCTCGCCACCGCCGATGAGCAGACCGGCCGGAAGAGTGAACGCGGCCGGACCACCATTGGGCACGACACTCGCGGTCCCCGAAACCGGCTCGATCTGGAACTCGATTGTCGGCGGATTCGCGAGCCCCGGCGGGTTGGCGATGACGAGAGACCCCTCTGCTTGGAAGGGAATGGACTCGGCCCCCGCCGTCGCCGCAGCGATCGCAATGCCGACCGCAGGGGCGAGCTGGCACATCAAGCGAACGACGGACTCTGTATGCATCGAACTCATGATACCAAGTCCCATCCGCAAACTGGCACAATATCCTTCCCGATCAGAAACACCTTTGAGCAGCGGCTCGTTTCGTATCGACAACAGACTGCGGGTAGACTTCGCGGCGACCGAAGCAAGACGCGACGAGCCAGGGGGCGCTGCGCCAGCGCTCTCGCCAGCTACCGATGTTCTTCCTCGCGGGTGCCGTTGAGCGTATACTGCGGTACATGGATCCGACGTCGCTGAAGGTCAAGGAGCTAGTCCAACCCCGCCTTGGGATCGATCGATGGGGTCGCCAGCGAGGTTCGGTGTCCGCTGCAAGCGCGCGAGGAGTTCTACACGTCTCATCGCGAGGATCTGAGCGCCCAGGTCGCGGAAGCCGGAGACGCCGGCAATCTGAGCGAGTCCCGGCATGGTGACGACCAATTCATCGCTGTCCCTTTCAGGACCAGCGAGTGGCTAGCAGCAGGGAGTGACTCATCCGTCCGAGTTCGCCGCGCTGGACGAGCACGACCTTGCGGGCTTCCGCGTCGGGGACCGGGCGGTGCTACAACGAGGTTTCAGAAGACATGACCGCCATCATCGGCAGGAAGTCCGCATGGTGATGCTCACTGTCGTATTCTCGCCGCGGACTAGCGGCTTCATGATCGCGTGCGGCGGACTCGCTGGGTTGGGGTTCCTCCGCCTGCATCTGCTCTGCCGCCGGGAGCCTGCGATCTCCCACCTAGCCGGGAGGCTCCCCCGGCCCCTTCCCCCGAACAGAGGGTGACTGGACTCATCGACACGATTGTCGACAGGCCCCGAACCGTGCTGGCAGTGGTCGCACTGTGTTCGCTTGCGGCGATCCTGAGCGCGGCCCGTCTCCAGACCGACGAGTCGCTCGACGGGATGCTGGTCGGTCGACATCCAGAGCGGGCGTATTACGACGGCTTCCTCGAACGCTATGGCGCCGACGATACGGTGGTGATCGCTGTCCACGGTCCGTCTCCGCTGGGTCTCCGCAATCTGGAGCGGGCCCAGCGCCTCACACGAGACCTAGCGGCGATTCGGCTCACCGAGAATGAAGAGGCTTCAGCCCCTCCCGCAATCGATCGCGTCGTCAGTCTCGCCAACGTTGATTGGATTCACAGCAGGCGGGGACCCGACGGCTTCTCCGAGCTCGCCATCGATCCACTGCTGCGGGAGCTGCCGCGCGACGCCAGACAGGAGCGAATCCTCTGGCAGCGCGCGGTCCACGACCCGCTGTTCTCCGGCCACATTCTTGCTGCGGCGACGAGCGACGATCCCTCTGCAGAGCTCACGACTCTGGTAATCGCGCGCGTCCCCCGACGCCCCGGAGATCTCACATACCGCCGCATCATGAAGACCGCGGTCGAGCACCTGGTGGAAGTGGAGCGCGCCCGCGCGGAGGCCGGGACCGAAATCTATCTGGCGGGTACTGCCATCCTCCAGCCGACGCTGGCCGTCGAGGCCGAGCGGAACCTGAATCTCCTGGTGCCGATTGCCCTGGCAGTCTGCTTCTCGATCCTGGTGGCCATCTTCAGGCGCATCGCCTTCGCTGCGTTGGCGCTCGGGGTCGTACTCGTCGCGCTTCTCTGGACGCTGGGCTTCATCGCCGCGAGCGGGGCCCAACTGAACAGCGGTTCGGCGGTGATCCTCCCGCTGATCGTGATCGTCGGCTTCCTCACGGTGATCCACGGCTTGTTCAGCTTCGAGCGCGCCTCGCGGACTTCAGCGAACCGCGCCGTGATTGTCCGCCGCATGCTGTTGGACATCGCTATGCCGACCTCGTTGGCGGTTGCAACCACCGCAATCGGACTTCTGGCGCTCGCCACGAGCCGGATCTCGACACTGCGCGAGGTGGGACTCTTCGCGGCGTTTGGTGTCGTGTCGGCCTGGCTTCTCGCACACACACTGCTGCCCGTCAGCCTGTTGGCCGTCCGCCCCTCCTCGCGCGATGAGTACTCGCGGGCGGCGAGAGTTGCTCTGCGCCACCTCCTGGCGCGCCTGGCGGCCTGGGTCGGGCGAACGCCCCGGCTCATCGTGGCCACGTTCCTGGTCGCATGCACCGTCGCCTCCGGCGCCGCATTGCGGATCGACGCTCGCACCGACCTGCTTGGCTTCCTGGGCCCCGACCATGTGCTGGTGACATCTTACCGGCTCCTGGGGGACGAGATGGGCGGCGTCGATCCCCTGGAGATCGTAATCCGCACTCCTCCTTCGGAAGCGATCGAGCCCGCGGTCCTGCGCCGGATCGACGCCCTTCAGATCTGGCTCGAAGAACAAGTCGAAGTGGGAGAAACCCTTTCGGTGGTCGATTCGATCAAGCGAGTACACCAGGAAGTCCACGACGGTGACCCTCGCTTCTCTCGAGTGCCCGAGACTCGGGGTCAGGTCGCGGACGCGCTTCTCCTGCTCGAGGCCACGGGCGATCTCGAGCACTACCTCCACCCTGGCTGGGAGGAGGCCAGCGAGATGCGCGTTACCGCGCGTCTTCGCTCTCTCGAGTCGTCCTCGGTGGCCAGGTTCGTCGAGCGTCTCCGTACTCGCCTGAGAACGGATGTTGTGAGCGACCCAGTGCTGGTGTGGCCGTCCGCAGCCGTCGAAAGCCACTCGCGAATCCGCCGCCTCGCGGAGGCGCTACTCGCCGACCTCAACTGGCTGGCGGGCAGGGAAGCAGAGCGTGTGGTCGCAGAGCCGCTGAGAGCCGGCCAGATGAGCGCGCACGTGACCGGGCTCGCGTTGCTCTACGCCGAGACGGCACGAACCATCGTCGAAAGTCAGGTGACGAGCCTGGTCGTGGCGACCTTTTTCATCTGGATCGTCCTGCTGTTCCTGCTGCGCTCGATCCGGCTCAGCCTGCTCGCGATGGTGCCCAATCTCATGCCGCTGGTCATGGCGTACGCCCTGATGGGCAGCTCAGGGATCACGCTCAACGTCGCCACCGTCCAGTTCGGAGTGATTTGTCTCGGAGTCGCGGTCGACGACACGATCATCTTCCTCACCTGTTATCGCCGCCAGCGGCGCCGACTCGAACCCCGGAGCGCCGTCGAGGCGACTCTCGGGGAGGTCGCCGAGCCGATCGTCTTCACCTCCGCGTGCGTGGCGTTGGGGCTGCTGGTCCTTTGCTTTTCGAGCTTCGAGTCCCACCGCGACTTTGGGATCATCGCGAGTTTCACAATGGTGGTTGCGTTGCTCGGAGACCTGGTGTTGTTGCCGGCTTGCCTGTTGCTCGCCGAAGGCGCATCACTCCCGCCCCGAGCAACGACGTAGTGGCACGGGTGCTGGCGGGCACCGCGCGCCGCCGCCGACTGCTCGAAGCCCGCGCCGCCCACACGACACCTCAATGCAGACTCCTGCAGAGCAACGACCGCTAAGCCCCGGTCATTCCTCATCCTCTTCACGGGCTCGGCCACGTAGCCAAGTCGCTTGTGCGCTCTGAAAGAGTCGCTGCCGTATCGACCTGCTTGGTTTCTTCGGACCAGTGAGTCCCAGAAGACGGCTTGCTCTGAGTTCCTTGTAGAGATTCTCCGTGCGTACTCTGCCGGCGCCAGGTTCTCGACTCGAGTGCGGTCGGACCTCGGTCCGCCCATTGGAAGTTCCTGACGATCTGGCTGGCCGATCACGATCGTTGGGCGCATCTGCGCGGGCGGGGTGCGCGGTCACTTCCAGCCTATTGGCTCCGCCGCTTGTTGCCGCCCGTAGAGGGGATGCTGGCCGAGCATCCACAGGGCACCGCCGTGGCGTCCCACACACGAAGTACTCGAGCACATCGCGAAAGCCCGACCGAGTATCTCACCGCCCACTACGGGCATTTCTTGGACGGGTATCCCTTTCGGATGCCGGACCCGGAACCAACCCCTAGGCACGGTTGCACGTGCTGACGCGTTCGCGCTGTACGCCACGATTCTGCGGCGGCAATTGGAGGGGATGTTGGCGAGCGGCGCGACGCCGGCCGACGATGAGGCGATCGCGCTCGCGGGCGTGTTCGACCAGCTGCGTGGGCCGTGGGACGCCGAAGACCTGGCCTCGGCGCTCGGCGTCTCGCGCACCACTTTGTATCGCAGCGTCAAGCGTCACCACGGGACGTCTCCGGCCAAGCTGGTCGAGCGCCTGCGAATGGAAGCGGCGTGCCGACTCCTTTCAGAGAGCCAGCACTCGATCGATGTGATCGCCGACCAGGTAGGCTACGCGAGCGCCTTCTCCTTTTCGGCCGCGTTCAAGCGGATCGTCGGCGAGCCCCCTTCCCAGTTTCGGATCGGCGCGGCGGCTGGTCCGGCGAGGCAATCCCGCTCCGCCGTACGGCACACGGATTGACTCGGGTTGTCCAGGCAAAAGAAGGCAGCGAGCCGACCGACGAATCGAGGCTCAAGAAAAGAGCGAGGCGGGCGGGACAAATCGGCACAAAAGGATTCGGGTGCCTCGCGGATGCCCTGAATTGGCCAGATTCTTGGGCCGGAGTAAGCTGGGATTCCGCGCACTTGGCGCACATCACAAGCGGGTTCGATTCCCGCCGCCTCCACCAGTTCAACGAAAAAACAGCCACTTACGTGGCTGTTTTTTCGTTTGAGGGACCTCTGAGGCACTTTCGTGGCGGCCGGCCGTTGTAGGAGCGCCGCGAACTGGAGAAGGCCATGCGGGAACTCCCGCATGGCCTTCTCGTCAGCTTCGTTGCTATTCGCCGCGGACCTGGATCGATTCTCCGTCGACCTCGTAGGGGTTGAGGCCCGCGTCGTCGTCAGACCCTCTCGCGGTGTGGGGAAGAATCTCGAAGCCCAGATCGAAATTCACGAGAGTCGCCGCCAGCTTCTGAAGGACGCTGACATCGCCTTCGGTCTTTGCGAGCCCCTGCTCGATCGAGTCGGCAAAACTGATCTGCCCGATCATGATGTTCTCGAGGTCTGAACGATCAATCGCAATGCTCAGGTCGGGCTTCTCGTGCAGGAAGCCCTCGACGTTGGTGAGTGTCGCGTTCGACAGCTCGATCGAGAACTTCTCGCCATTGTCCGGCGTCACCAGATTGATGCTGAAGCTCAAGTCCTCTGCTTGGCGACTGTCCATCCGGATCCCGATGAAGTTGAGGAAGAGCTCCGTCGACATGGCCGCGATCATGTCCGGGCCGAGCGAATCCGCCGAGTCGCCCACCGGAATGCCGTTTCGTAGCTCGTACGTGCCCGCCAGGAAGCTGTTGCGCAGCCCAGGATTCTCCTGCTGGTAGCCAATCTGCTCCCACACGTCGGCCAGCAGCTCACGGGCTTTCGTGTTCTCGGGTTCTGCGAAGACCAGCTTGGTCAGGATTTCCTGTGCGTGACGGTATTTGCCCTCCGCGTGCAGCTCCTTGCCGCGTTTGATGATCTTGCTGGAGCCGCCCATCATTTCGACATAGAGCGGCGCCGAATCCTCGGGAGAGAGCGGTATCAAAGTCGTTGGGTTGGCGTCCCAGAATCCGAGGAAGCGCTGGACGACACCGCGGCTGTTGTGTTCCATCGACCCGTGGTAGCCACGCGTGAACCACTCCTGCGTCAGGCTCTTGGGCTGCTGGTAGACATTGTGGATCTGATTGATCGTGACGCCCTGGTTGGCCAGGTGAAGAACCTGATTGTTCAGGTGCGCGTACTGATCACGCTGGCCGCGCAATACCTCCTGGATCCGCTCATTGCCCCAGCGCGGCCAGCTGTGCGAGGCAAACATGACCTCGGCTTCCTGTCCGTACATGTACAGCGCACGGCTGATGTACTTCGACCAGGCCAGGGCGTCGCGCACCTGGGCGCCGCGTAGCGTGTAGATGTTGTGGATCACGTTGGACACGTTCTCCGCCATCCACAGCGCTTTCATGTCGGGCAGATAGGTGTTCATTTCCGAGGGAGCCTCGGTGCGGGGCGTGTTCTGGAAGATCATGCGGACGCCGTCGACCTCGATCTCCTCGATGGCATCCTCGACGACATGCGTCCCCGACAGCAGGCCCATCCTGCCTGCAGAGACGTTCTGCGCGAGGCCCTGACCGGCATGGCCGTAAGGACTGGCCGGCACCAGCACGCCGTACTGGTAGAACAAGCGACGATTCATCGCGTTGCCCGCATAGACGTTCTCGGAGATCGTGTGTTCCTCGAAGTCACGCGGCACGATGATCGCGGTCTTGCCGGCCGCCAGGCGCTCGGGATCGACGACCCCGCGCACTCCTCCAAAATGGTCTCCGTGGGAATGCGAGATGATCACGGCCGTGACGGGCAGGTTCTCAACTTTTTCGTTGAGCAGCCGCAGGGCCGCGCGCGCCGGCTCGAGCGACGTCAACGGGTCGAAGACGATCCAGCCTTCCTTGCCCCGCACGAACGTCAGGTTGGCCAGATCCATGCCGCGAATCTGGTAGATCCCCGGAATGATCTCGAAGAGGCCGGTCTTCTGGTTCAGCCTCGACTGGCGCTGCAACGACGGGTGAATGCTGTCGAAGTCGCGGTCCTCGTTGAGCCACTCGTAGCGCTCGACGTCCCAGGCCGTGCCACCCGCATCGGCCGGGACGACCATCTGATCCAGCGGCGCGATGAACCCCTTGGTGGCTTCGTCGAAGTCCCGAACATCCTCGAAAGGAAAGGCCTCGCGTGCCTGGCGGATGACCTCCAGAGTATGCTCGGAGGGGAGCTTCCCTTTCGGGTCGAAGTGTTTGTCCGGAGACTCGGCGCGCGGCAGTGTGCTGCTGCCTCCCCCTGCCGCGAACGCGGCATTGTCGGCCAAGGCTACGACCCAAAATCCGACGACTGCCGGAAGCAGTATCGCGAATCTCGTACGTGTCATGGACCCATTGCTCCTTTGGTGTGCTGAATTTCCAAGAAGGGTACTTGGCGGATCGGGAGATCGTTCAGTCGAGGGGGGCAGGCTCAGCGGGTGCTTGGAGCGCGCGCGCTTGGCGGTGTGCCTACTAGTAGCGAGTAGCGCCTGTGAATTCGCCGAGCGTCGCGAGCGATTCCCTCTTCCTGATAGGTTTCGCCGGGCCCACCATAACTCCCGACTACACCTCTCGCAGGCGAAAAAATCCACTGACTCCGGACTCAGGCGAAAGTGCTGGGGCGCTTCTCCTCAGAATGGCCAGAACCACGGAATCAGGACGAGGCAGATCAGCAGGCACGGTCGAGTTGGAGAAGCCCGCGAAGGCCTCGCTCAGGTTCAGGATTCCGGTCCGGAAGAGCGTGAGGAGTGACCCGATTGCAACCAGGTCGGACGGGAAACGACCCGAGACGAAGAGCGCGATCGTCACGCCCAGGATGCCGAAGACGAGGGTCATGTCGCTCATGCAGAAGTCTCCCGATTCACACGTGTCGTTGCGCTCCGACCCCAGGCGGTGCGGATACAGTGGGCAGTCGTACCGAAGTCCCCGCTGTCCTCCAGGCTGCTCCGTCGCGTGCTCTCGACACCCCGGCTGACCGGATGCTGAGCGTGGTTCAAAGGATCGGGGACGCGAGGCGCGCGATGCGGGCCGCGGCACGGAACAGGAACGACTGCTGCTCGAAGTGGAGATCGTCGACCTCTTCGCACTGCTCGAGGTCGGCCCGCAGCATGGCTTCCACCTCACGCGCGAAGCCGGCGTCGGCGACGAGAGCGGTGTCCTCGAAGTTGAGGTAGAGCGATCGATTGTCGAGATTCACGGTGCCGACTCCGGCGAGCTGGTCGTCCACCAGGATCACCTTCTGGTGCAGGAAGCGCTCGCGGTATCGGAATAGACGAACGCCGCATGCCGTCATGTCGCTGTAGTAGGTGAACGACGCCATTTCGACCAGTCTGTGGTCGGCCTGGTCCGGCACCATGATCCGGACGTCGACGCCGCGCATCGCCGCGGCCTGGAGAGCACGGGACAGGACCTCATCCGGGACGAAGTACGGACTCGTCACCCACAGACGCTCGGTTGCGGTGTTGATCAGCGTCGTGAACAGGACGCTGCAGTCCGGCCGCTCGTCAGCCGGTCCCGTATTCGCGACCGAAACCGCCTGATCGTGCCCGTCGACCGTCCGGATCGTGTCGCTCACCTCCACGAGGTGACGCGTCGCCCAGTACCAGTCCTTGCGAAACGAGAGTTGGATCTGCTGCGCGGCCGGCCCTTCGACCCTGAGGTGCGTGTCGCGATAGTCCAGATACTCGTCGCCGAGGTTGTGACCACCGATGAAGCCGACTCGTCCGTCGACGACGAGCAGCTTTCGGTGGTTGCGGAAGTTGATCTGGAATCGGTTCCACCGCCCCCGCGTCGTCCGGAAGCCGGACACCTCGATGGATGCCTCGCGCATGGCGTCGAGATACCCGCTAGAAAGCCCCATCGATCCGATCTCGTCGTACAGGAAGTACGCTCGAACCCCGGCCCGAGCCCGTTCGATCAAGGCGTCACGAAACGTGCGGCCGCTGCGATCGTCGCGCACGATGTAGAACTGGACGAGCACGTACGACTCGGCCGCCGCAATGGCCTCCAACATCGCGGCGTACGTCGCCGCCGCGTCGACCAGAAGCGTCGCCCGGTTGCCACGGGTGAACGGCACGCCGGTGAGGCGCTCCGCCACCGCTGGCACGGCGCCCGTGTCGTCCGTTGGCGGAGCTGCATGCCGCGCCATGCGCTCGAACCAGTCCGTGTGACGCTCACCGACCTCCCGCTCCTTCGCTCGGATCGCCTCGGAGTAGCCCTGGAACCGCGTCCGTCCGAAGGCGAGGTAGAGGGGGATGACGAAGAACGGCATCGCCACCAGTCCGACGAACCAGGAGGTAGCCCCCTGCGACGAGCGTCGCCGCATGACCGCATCGACGGCCAGCAGGATGCCGATCGCCTCGATCAGCGCGACGGCGATCGCGGCGATGGCGAGGTCGTACCCGTCGATCATCAGAGCTCCAATGGGAGGAAGGGGCGCGTGACGCCGCTCAACCCTGGTTCGTCTCGGCTGCCTGTCGGACCGCGCGAACGGCAGTCCGGGTGACGACGAAGACCGACACGCCGCTGAAGAGCAGGCCCCCGATCTTCGCCACGTCTTGGAGGCCGATCTTGCCCTCGGGCCGCGAGGCCATCTCGATGACGTGGACGCCCTCGACGCCGAGGTAGACCTGCACGAGGTACATCGGAACCGTTGCGGCAAGCGCGAGCATGAAACCGCCGAAGCGGACATCGGCCGAACCGAATATGTAGCTCACGAGTGTCGGGCTCATCGGCGTCAGGCGGATGAGGACCTGGAGGCGGAACTGGTCTCCGCGGACCGCCCGTTCGATCCCCGCGAGGCCCGGTCTCGTGGCGACGTACTGCTGTACGCGCTGCTTCAAGACTTGCCGCGCAAGCAGGTACTGCGTCGCGCGAGCGATCGTGGTGCCGACGAGCACCACGGCAGCGCCAACGACGAAACCGAAGAGCACCCCAGCCGAGACCGTCAGCAGCGTGTCGGGCACCATGAACGGCGTCAGCACGACGAACGCCGCAACGAGCATGACCGGCGCCCAGATGCCCTGTTCCCCGATCCATCGCTTCAGCTCGACGGACCCGGCCTGCAAGTCGTGTCGGAACGTCCAAGCGAGGGCGGCAAGGACGATGACGACCAAGGCCACTGACAACATGATGACGATGCGGGACCACACGACGCCTCACTGTATCAGTATTGGTCGTCGTGGCGGAGGCTGCGGTCGGTTTCGTCGCCGGCGCGGTCGCCGCCCGGGCGTCCTGCGCACCCCACGTGATCGAGCAGCCGCCCTTCAGTCGTGAGCCTTGGCTGCTTCTTGGATTGACCGATCTCCAAGAGTATCGCGGCGATCTCTTCCTGCGAAGGGCCGACCATCGCGGCGCTCGTCCTGTTCTGGAAGCTGACTCTGATACGCTCGTTCCTTCACCGCGAGGAGTCGGCCGTGAGCGAAACCCTGATCCTGCACCACTATGACGCGTCGCCGTACGCCGAGAAGATCCGCCTGATGTTCGGGGCGAAGGGACTTCGCTGGCAGTCGCTGCTCTCCCCGCCCCAGCCGCCGCGGCCCCACGTCGACCCGCTCTCGGGGGGCTACCGGAGGATCCCGATCGGCCAGATCGGGGCCGACGTCTTCTGCGACACGTTCGTCATCGCCCAGGAAGTGGCGCGGCTGGCCGACGCGCCCGAGCTCGATCCGGAGCGCGCGAGCGCGGACGCGGCCGACCTCGTGGCGCGCGCCGAAGGAGATGTCTTCTTCGCGGCGATCGGCAGCGTCTCGCCGGTGACGCTCCTCGGGACGCTCCTGCGATCCGTGGGTCCCGTCGGCCTCGTGCGTTTCGCGTTGGACCGTGCGCGGATGATGCAGACCGCGACCGTGAAGCCCGCCCAGGGCGAGCAGGCGCGGGCGATCTTGCGCGCCTACCTCGAAGACCTCGAGGAGCGGCTGACCGGCCGAGAGTTCCTGACCGAAGCCACACCGACGATCGCGGACTTCGCCGCGTTCCATCCCCTTTGGCTGCACGTCAGCACCGGCGGCCGTCCGCTCGACGCCCGCTACGCCCACGTGGTTCGGTGGTACGAGCGGGTGGAAGCACTGGGCCACGGCACGCGGGAGGAGATCGATCCCGAACAGGCCTTCGAGGCCGCGCGGGCGGCGAAGCCTCGCCCGCTTCCCGCTGCGACGGGCGACGCGGATGCCCGTGTCGGTCGCCGCGTGTCCGTCGCTCCCAGCGACTACGGGACCGTGCCGGTGACGGGCCTGCTCGCGGCCGCGACACCCTCGCGGTACATCGTCGCCCGCGAGACCGACCGCTTCGGAACGCTTCACGTGCACTTCCCGCGGCGGGGCTTCTCCCTGAACGAGGTGTGACCGCGGTGAGGGTCGGGGCCTCGACCCCGAGTCGGGCGAGCAGGCTCGCGGTGGCATCTCGAAGTGCCGGTCATTACGCGCCCACCGGCGGAAGTCAGTCATACGCAATCCACCGGAGCCCCGCAGGGCGCGTCGCAAGAGCCGTGGCGGAGCAGTAGTGTTACCTCGATCTACCACTGGCGGGCACCCGCGAACGGCTGCCGGCCTTTTCCCAAACCAACGGAAGACAGTGAAGACAGTGAAGACAATGAAGCAGACAGTGAGAACGGTGAAGACACGGTCCCAGTGGGGCGCGCTGGCCGTCATGGGTTCTGCGTTGGTGCTCTGTAGCGCCGCGTCTGCGCAGGAAGAAGTGAGCGCTGAAGACGCCCGGGCGATCGCCAAGGAAGCCTACACCTTCAACTACCCGCTGGTGATGATGTACCGCACCATGTATCTGCAGGCGATCGACGAGACGTCGAAGTCCTACAGCGGTGGGTTTGGCAAGTGGCTCCATCTCGGAACCTCGTCCCCGAAGGACACAGACATCGTTTCGCCTAACAACGACACACCCTACTCATATGTCTGGGTTGATACCCGGGCCGAGCCCTGGGTGCTGACGATGCCCAAGGTCGAAGCGAAGCGCTTTTACACCAGCCAGTGGGATGACCTCTGGGGGTCGGTGCTCGACAATCCGGGCTCGGTCGAAGACGGCAACGACGGAGTGAGCGTGCTGCTGGCGTCCCCCTCGTGGAAAGGGGACCTGCCCAAGGGCATCAAGCGTGTGATCCAGGGGGATACGGACTTTCTCGGCACGCTGACGCGCACTCAGTTGCTGGAGCCCAAAGATCTGCCCAAGGTCAAAGAAATCCAGAAGACGTACAAGGTGCAACCCTTGAGCGCCTTCCTCGGGAAGCCCGCGCCCAAGGCGGCTCCGGCGATCCAGTGGATGCCCTGGAAAGACGGGGTGGAAACAACCCCCGAGTTCTGGGACTACGTGAATTTCCTCTTGCCCTACACCACGCCGAATCCCCTGGACAAGCCCGTCCAAGACAAGATGGGGAAGATTGGTCTGGGTGCCGGAGCGGGCAAGCCGAGTGCTGAGATCCAGGCGGCCATGGCGAAGGGAATGGAGGATGCACTGGCTGACCTCAAGAAGGCGTCCGAGCACATCACTGATCCCTCCCTCTTCTTCCGTTCGCGGAAAGACCTGGGGACCGACTACTTCAACCGCGCTCTCGGCGTTCAAGTCGGCATCTTCGGCAACGTGAAAGATGTGTCGGTCTATGTCGCCACGGCGAAGGACGACAAGGGTCAACTTTTCGACGGCAGCAAGCACAACTACGAGATCACCTTTGCAAAAGAGGAGATCCCGCCGGCCAAGAACTTCTGGTCATTCACGATGTACAAGTTGCCCCAGCGCTGGCTTGTCGATAACCCGATCGACCGGTATTCCATCGGCAGCCCCACGCCCGGATTGAAAACTGCGGCGGACGGATCGATCACGCTCTACTTCCAAGCCAAGTCTCCCGGCAAGGACAAGGAGAGCAATTGGCTCCCGGCACCGATGGGGCCGTTCTGGCCGATCCTCCGGACCTACGGACCGGGTAAGAGCCTGATCGACAAGACTTACAAACTGCCGGCAATCCGGCAGGTGGAGTGACGCTCAGATGCTATTCGCAAGCTCGCTCTCACAGGCTCGCTGGAGCTGCGAGTACTTGCCCTGCATCGTGGAGCCTTCAGGATGACGCATCCCGTTGCGATGACGACCGACCCGCTGTCGGACTACGGGGGTGTCGAGGCCCAGGCGGGTCGCGTCGAGGTCTTCAATGCTGAAGAAGTCGCAGCCGCGGCCCCATGGGATGGCCGAATCAATCAGATCCTGAGCGGGAGCTATCACGCGACGCTCGAGTACGTGAAGACACCAGGCATGGTGCTCTACGTGCACCACGAGCGGCACGGGATCGAGGGCTTCGGAACCCTCCCCACGGGCCTCGTCGTGCTCGGAGCCAATGTGGATTCGCGTCGGCCGCGTGCGGAGTGGTGCGGCAGGGCGCTCGATGGCCACTGTTTCGCCGTCGGCTCTCCTGGCGCCGAGATCGGCTTCACGATTCCAGCCTCGTGTCGCAACGTCGTCCTGCTCGCAGACCCGGCGTTTCTGGCCCGCTCGCTGGGCCCACAAGCAGCCGATTCGTTGCGCGGCCACCAGCACCTCGAGCTCTCCTCTGTGAATGGCCGCCGCCTGATCGCCACGATGACGGGAATCGTTGAGAAGTATGCACGAGGCCATGCGTTGCTGAAGGATCCTCTCGAGGTCAGGTCCCTGCAGTCGACGTTCCTGGCAGCCCTCAATCCTTGCATCGGTCACCGCTCCCGGGGCGAGAGATCCGAACCCAGCCCCCCGCGTGAGCTGGCGGTGCGCCGGGCGATCGAGTTCGCTGAACGTTCGGTCGTGCCGATCACAGCACCGGAGTTGGCTGCCGCAGCCGAGGTGAGTCAGCGGACATTGCAGGACTACTTCCGAGAGATCCTCGGAGTGAGTCCCGGAATGTATCTGCGGCGCCACCGCCTCAACATGGCTTACCGAGCCCTGACGGCTGCGGATCCGAGTTCGTCGACGATCACCCACATCGCCCTGAGCTGGGGATTTTCTCACCCGGGTCGCTTCAGCGTGGAGTACCGCAAGCTGTTTGGAGAGAAACCCTCCGAAACGTTGGCAAGGCCTCGGCACCCCTCGACATCTCCACTGCTCGACCCCTCCTCCGGGGCATCTCGATTGGCCGAAGGAGGCGATCCCGAGGCCGAGCAGTCTCGCCAAAAGTGACATAGACCAGGCTTGCCCAGGTTCTAGTGTCCTCACTGGCTCAGATCCGGAGGTCGGGTCGATCGTGTGGATCATCCGGCATCGATATCACGGAACAGGGAGAAGAATAATGCTCGCGCGAACCTCACTTGCCGCGCTTTTGGCAGCTCTGGTATTGGGACTCACCCCAACGGCATGGGCCCAGACGGGCAAAGCGGCGCTCACGCCGGACGAGGCAGAGGCCCAGCAGGCCTATGCCCTCGGCGTACAGGCTTACATCTGGGGCTACCCGATGGTCGTCATGCAGAAGAGCCGGGACGCGATGACCAAAGGAGGTGATGCGCCCGTCACTCCTGAGCAGTTCAACAAGACCGGAAAGCTCTTCGCGCCCGTGAATCAGGTCGCCAACGCCTGGGGAATGCTCGGTCCCAAGTTCTCTGCGGTTCAGTCGGGCAACAGCGACACCCAGTATTCGGTGACCTGGTATGACTCCTCGAGCGAGCCTTACATTCTGCACATTCCCGCTGCCAATGGCCGCTATTACACGTTCCAGTTCATCGATGCTTGGACGAACAACTATCACTACGCCAGCACGCGGACCATGGGTTCTCAAGACCAGAGCTATGCGCTCGTGGGTCCGGGGTGGAAGGGCAAGCTCCCGGCGGGGGTGACCCGGGTCGATACTCCGACGTCTACCGGCTTCATCATCGGCCGCTGGTTCGTCGCATCGGAGAAGGATGTCGCCGCGGTCAACGCCCTCCAGAGGAAGGTGACCATGGCGCCGCTCAGCCAACATGGCGAGTCGTATGCCCCGCCGAAAGTGAAGGTGGTTCCGGCCAAGAAGTACAGCGGCGATCTGGGGTTCTTCGAGCAGCTCGGCGACACGCTCGCGCTCAATGGAGCACCCGCAAGCGATGCTGGCCTGCTGGGAATGCTCGAGAACATCGGCCTGACCGTCGACCGCGGCTTCGATCCTTCGGGACTCAGTGCCGGGGAGAAGAAGGCGCTCGTGAAGGCCATCGGTGATGGCGAGAGCATGCTCGCAGCCAAGTCGGCTCGCATGGGCAAGCAGGTGAACGGTTGGCAGCTCTCGCCGGTGCTGGACCAGTACTTCGGCAACGATTACCTGTTCCGGGCAGCCATCGGCTACGAGGCGATGTTCGTCAATACGCCGATCGAGGCCTACTACCCCGGCGTATTCAAGGACACCGATGGCAAGGTGCTGGACGGCTCCACTGGCAACTACACCCTCACGTTCGCGAAGGGGAAGACGCCGCCGGTGGGTGCCTTCTGGTCCACGACCATGTACGACGCCAAGAAGCGGCTCATGGTCGAGAACTCAATCAACCGGTACAAGATCGGCAGCGCGGACGACCTGAAGGCAGGCGCGGACGGCTCGGTAACGATCTACGTCCAAGCCGAGTCACCCGGCAAGGACAAAGCATCGAACTGGCTGCCGGCTCCGAAGGAGCCCTTCTACATGCTGTTTCGCATGTATCAGCCGGACATCGAAGTCCTGAACGGCCAATACGAGCTTCCTGGGGTCGCGAAGGCTGAGTAGCCGCGCAGCACGAGGCGCGATTCTGATGCCGGCCATGCTCTTGCTTCTCATGTTCCCTGTTCTTCTGGCGCTTCTGGCGCCGGTCGCCGGAGCAGAGGAATCGAACAAGCCCACACAAGCGAGTTCGGGCGCGAAGGGCAGCTCCACGCCAGCCGAGATCGCAAAGCAGCTCCACAACCCGCTGAGCAATCTGCGCGAGGTCATCTTCCAGCTGGACGTTCTTCCGAACACCGGGCCGGACAACAAGACGGATTGGGCAGCGACGATCCAACCCGTCTGGCCCTTTGAGCTCGCTCGCGGTTGGAAATTGGTGACCTACTCGATCATCCCAGTGGTGTCGCAGCCAGGCTTGACTCCTGGAGCTGACCGTACCAACGGCCTTGGTGATTCAACCTTCTTCGGCTACCTCGTGCCGCCGAACGAAGGTTCGATCATCTGGGGCTTCGGCCCGGCTCTGCAGGCCCCCACGCATACGAACGATGATCTTGGCATCGATAAATGGGCGGCCGGACCGGCGCTGATCGTGGGCGCGCAGCCCGGCAGTTGGTCCATCTTCGGACTCCTCGACAACGTCTGGTCGTTTGCCGGTTCCGACAGTGAAGACATCAATCTGCTCAATTTCCAGTACCAGGCGGTCTACCTGTTCCCCGGAGACTGGTTCTTCATCACCAACTGGACTGTCGTGGCAGACTGGGAAGCACCCAGCGGAGACCGCTGGACGGTACCGATCGGCGGTGGATTCGGCAGACAGTTCAAAGTCTTCGGACAGCAGCTACAGGCATACGGGCAAGTCGGTTACAACGTGGTTCGGCCCGATGACGACGCACCGACCTGGCGCGCAATCATGGCTTTGACATTGGTCTTCTGAGCGGTTCGGAACAGTCTGCCCGACGCGCCGACCCACTGCGACACACATGCAATCGTCGCGCATGGCTGTCTCGACGACGCGTGTGGGGAGAAGCGCCTCGGCGCTCCTCGCTAGGGCCCTTGCCTGCACAGCGACGGGAGCTGAGTAGGCGTCTCCTCTTCTTCTTGGGCCAGGCTTCGAACCTGGGGGTCGGGGGTTTCGCAACCCTGCCTCGCCCTTGCGATCAGCCGTCCTCTCGAAGCCGACCGAGTAGCCTGCGAAGGCGGGGCAGTGCGAGGCGGTCCTTCTCCCGACCGGCAGCCTCCTTCGATCGAATGACGTCTGCAAGCGACGCCACCAGGATGTGAAGGCGCGCTGCTGCTTCGATCTCGACCGCGTCGCGGCGCAGGTCCGCAAAGCCCTGGGTTCCGCTTGGGCAGAAGGTCACGTCCAGATCGCCCGACTCCGTGGTCATGTTGACGATCGAGTCCGGGGAAAGGTTCCGGAAGAACTCGGCTGAACAGTCGAAGGCGAGGCCCTCCGGCTCGCCTTCGGTTCGGATCCGGGCTCCAACCCTTCGGAGCGCTCTCGCGAGGCGCTCGAGGTTCTCCGCTTCGCGGTCAGGAACGACATCGAGGTCGACGGTGACGCCGACGTCGCCGTGCAGGACGGCCGCCATTCCGCCGATGAGCACGAATCGCACGCCTTCCTCCGCCAACGCGGAGAGCATCCTTTCCGGGTCGAAGTCGCGACTAGCCATCGGCAGCGGCCGCGACCTCGCGTCGCCCGCGCAGGACGAAGCGCGCCACCCGTGTTGCATCTGCCAGCCGTTCCGCGGGGCTGCGACGCAGCGTGCGCTCGAACATCGAGTCCGTACCCGGGTCCGGCTCAGAGAGCGAGACCGTGACTTCGAGCCCCGCCGCTTGAACGAGGCGCTCGACCATCTCGGTCGAGGGAACACGCGCTCCGGATTCGACCCGACCCACCGTGGACTTGGGGACGCCCGCCCGCTCCGCCAATTGCGCTTGGGTGAGACCAGCGCGGCGTCGAGCCTCCCGGACGACACTCGATATCTGCATCTCATGAGGATAGCCAATTGGCTACCAAGCTGCGCAACTCGCAGACTCGGAACGATTCGGGATACACGCGGGATACAACTTTCAGGGGTCCTGACCCCTGCGTTTCCGGGGACTTAGAGTCGGGAGTACGGCATTCGAGTCCCGTCCGCCCCGCCACAACGCCTTGTGCTTGCTCGCGTTTTCAGGCTGATTTTCGCCGAGCGACAAGCGAGCAGCCACTGCGGGTCTGTGCAGGATGTCCACGATGCCCTCTCACGCGTGCCGTGCGCATCGCTTCATGGACGCCGGGTCACGGTGACGGAGTGCCGACGGGATGGTGTCGAGAGAGGGCAGTCGCCCGGTGTCTCCATTCGCCGTGCGGCTTAGACCGCTCGAACTTCGGCGAGCCGCTTGACTGCGTACGAGTCGTCCCAGCAGACTGCGGCTTCCCACGCGGCCGACGCTTGCGCGGCGATGTCGTGCGCGCCGTCGTCGAGACCGGCGGCGTTGTGGGGCAGCACCAGGTCGAGGTCGGGGACGTCGACGTGAGATTCGTCCCAGTCGATCAGCGCGACACGATCCGCGGTGATGCGGACGTTACCCAGATTGTTGGGGTCGCCGTGGACGACGCATGTCTGACGTCCGGTGAGCCGCGCCCACGCGGCTCGGCATCGAGCAACGCCCTCAGGCGGCATCGCGCCGAGGTCGATCTTCGTCCCGCTCTCGGTGTGCAGGAGGTCGGTCGACGATCGCCAGCCCGGGCGCTGCGACCAGTCCTGCGTCAATCGATGCAACTGGCGGAGCGTGTCGGCCACGCGACGCCAGTCTGTCTCCGTCTCGGGGGGGCCGCCCTCCACGTAGGTCATCACCACCAGACCGTCGGCGAACAGCTGGCCGTCCTTTGTCGGGATCGGCACCGGGACGGTCAGACCTTCGCGGTCGAGGTGTTGGAGGAGCCCGGTCTCCCACGCGAGATCAGCGTCGCTCCTGGTGCCGAGACGACCGACCGCGAGGTGCCCCTTGACGCGCACGCTCCACACGTCGTTGGCGACTCCGCCAGCAAGCGGTTCGATGCGAGCGACGTCGTCACCCCACTGCTCGAGTGCTTCCCATACCACTGGCCACAGCTTCGCGTAGTGCCCCGCTAGGGCCAACTCCGAGGCCACTTTGACAGCCGCAGGCGACACCGAGATGACGCAGGTAGCGGATCGGGTTTGGTACGACGCTCTTCCCGAAGCAGGGCGCGGGCTCCCCGCCCCGATTTGACGGCTCCGACGGGCTCTCGTATCCCCTGCCCGGCACCGGGGGGATAGATGCACGGGTTCCGACGGTACCTCGCCGCCCTGGCGGGACGGGGCGCGAGTCGCGCTGAAACGATCGCGGCGCGGGTGAGGTTCGCGCTGGGTCTGGCCCTCGGCGGACTCGCCGCGTACCTCGCGTTGGCTCCGAAGCCCTGGCACTCGGGGGTCGCTGCAGCGCGCGCGCGCGGCGGCAACCTCGACGTGCTGGAGTTCGCCGTGAGCGGGCTCTGGTGGGCTGCCCTGGCCAACGCCGCTCTCCTCGTCGTTGCCTGGTTCACTCTGCGCCACTGGCTCACGACCGGCCCCGCGCCGGTGTCGGCCGCCCTGGCGCCCCCGGCTCGGCGCCCTTCCGGCGCGTTCATGGCCGGGCTCCTCGGGGCGATGCTGTTGGGCGGATGGTTCGCCGAACCGCGCCTGGACCACAGCCTCTGGACCGACGAGGTCATCACGGTGATGCGTGTGGTCGACGGTTACTGGCGACCCACCGAGGACGACGACAGCCTCGAGTTCCGAGATGTCGGGTGGCTCGAGACGCTCTGGTACTACCGGATGCCGAACAATCACGGGCCCCACTCGATCCTCGCGCGACTCAGCCTGAATGCGTGGCAGCATGGCCACCCGGACGCGCCGAGGCGCTTCGATGAACGGGCGCTGCGCAGGCCGGCGTACGTGGCCGGTGTGGCCGCCATCGCGTCGGCCGGCGCGCTGCTGTGGCGGGCCGGCTACCCGGCAGCGGGCCTCGTGCTGGCGTGGCTCCTCGCTCTCCATCCCTGGCACCTGCGCTACGCCGGCGAGGCGCGTGGGTTCTCGTTGGTGCTGTTGTTGGTGCCCATGCACCTGACACTGCTCCTGGCGGTGCTCCATCGGGGGAGCTGGCCCCGCTGGCTCGCCTATGGGGCCACGCAGGTCGCCCTGCTCTGGACCTACCCCGGAATCGTCTTCGAGCTGTTGCTGGCGAACGGGGTCGCGGGAGCGGGCGTGGTCGCGCTCCACCGCGAGCCCGCGGACCGGAGATCCCAGCTCACACGCTGGCTCGTGGCGAACGTGGCCGGGGCCATGCTGTGGCTGCAGCTCACGGCGCCCCACGTTCCCCAGCTATTCGAGTGGATGGATGGCGATCTCCGCTACGGCCAGATTGCGGGGCGTTGGCTGACGCAGCTGGGCGCCCATCTCTACCTGGGTGTCCCCTGGAAGCTCCGTGGCGCGTCCTCGGCCTTCAACGCGCAGCTGGTCGACTCTGCCGACGGAACCGTCGCGCCCGCCCTCGTGGCCGGTGCGCTCCTCGTGGGGGTGGGCGTCGTCCTCGGCGCCGCCCGCCTGCTCCGCGGCGGGCCCATGGGACGCGTGCTGGGGCCGTTGCTCCTGCTGCCGGGGCCGCTCACCTGGCTGGCCGCCTGGCTCTTCGGGGTCCACCTGCGCACCTGGTACCTGATCTTCATGCTGCCGTCCTGGGGCGCACTCCTCGCACTCGGTGTGACGTGGCCGCTGGTCCTTCGCGGTCGCCCTACGCGCGGAGCCGCACTCCTGGGAATCGTGGCGCTGCTCCTTGCCTACGCCGTGGCCAGCTCGCCCTTCCGCGAGGTGCTCCGTACTCGATCGATGCAACCGCGTCGCGAGTCCGTGGCCCACACTCGTCCCGACATGAGCCTCCAGGCCCCCGGGCAGGCCCGGATCCTCACCGCGTCGTTCCTGAAGGAGCCCATGTTCTACGACCCCCGAGTGGTCTCGGTGCGCGAGGTCCAGGATCTGCGCGCGCTGATGAGCCGCGCGGACCGGGAGGGGCTGGCCCTCTACGTGAACGTCGGTGGCCTGCCGGCGGAGCGGCGCGCCTCACCGGCGCTCAAGGCGTTGGTCGTGGAGGGCGACCTCTTCGAGGAGGATGCCGTCTTCCACGGGTTCCTCCCCGCGTTCACCCGACATGTGTTCCGCTATCGGGGCCAGCCCGCCGACCGTTCCGATCTCGGCACGGACTAGCAGGTTGCTGAAGGACTAGGGACCCTCAGAGCCCTGCTAGGGCAGCGGCTTCACCCGGATGTTCCGGAACTCCACCTGACCCAGGTCCGACTCGAGACCGATCGGCCCGCTCGGCGGAACCTCGATGGCCTCCTCGAGCACCTCGCCATTGCAGACCGCCTGGGCGACGTTGCCCCGAACGTTGAGGGTGAGTTCGTTCCAATCCTCGGGCCGGTAGCTCTGAAGATCGTAGTAGGGGCCCTTGGTGGGGTAGTCACGCACTTGAAACTGGACCTGGTGCTTGCGCAGGAAGACGCCGCTGTCCGCGTTGGCCGAAGTGCGGAACTCGAGCTTCAGCACGAAGTCTCCCGGGAAGTCGCGATCCGTCCAGAGGCGACCCCGCTTGCCATCCTCGGGCCGCGGGTTCGCGACGAGCGATCCGTCGCGCACCTCGAACCGCTTGTCCGTGGTCTCGCGAGCTCCCTCGAAGCTCTCGGTGACGGCCTGGGTCTTGTTCGCCCGATAGTTCCAGCCCCCGAGATCCTTGCCGTTGAAGAGTTTCTCGAAGCCCTCCTCGTCCGCTGCCGTGGCACTGGCGACGAGAAAGAGCGTGCTTGCCACAACCATCGGGGCGAGCCGCGCGATCCTTCGGATCCTTCGAACATGAGACATCGGTTCTACTCCCTCGGTGCCTGGGTTTCATGGGCGGAAGCCCGGCGGAGTCTGAACAACGCACCGGGCTTGCGATCGCTGGTCACGTAGAGCGCGCCGTCGGGGCCGAAGGCAACACCGGCGGGACGCGCCCACCTCTTCCCGTCTTCGAGCTGGAAGCCCGTCACGAACTCGTCGACCCGCGCCGCGGTGCCGGCCTCGAAACGCACGGCGACCAGCTTCGGCTTGCGGCGGTCGGCCGGCGTCTCGACCCGGACCCACGAGCCGTGGAGTGCGACGATGGCGTCGCCCGTGAGGCGCTCGTCGAGGTCGCCCTCCGAGGCGAAGGCGACGCCGACCGGCGCCTGGTGCGCAGCGAAGGTCACCACCGGGGTGCGGACCTCCTCGACAGGCTTGGGCGGCTCGCTCTTGATGCAACTGTCGCGGGTGAGCTTCCCGTCGATGAACTGGAACCAGGGCATGCCGTGGAAGGAGCCCTCTGTCACGCGGCTGAAGTACTCGCGCGGATGCTCATAGCCCCAGTGGTCCGGGCCGTTGTTCGTCGCGTACATCACGCCTGTGCCGGGTTGCCAGTCGAAGCCCACCGGGTTGCGGAGCCCCGCAGCCCACGGCTCGAAGCGTGGCTCCCCGCCCTCCTCGCGCAGGACGAAGAGCCCACCGCGACGGCGCTCGAAGGGCGTACTCGCGTCGAGGAAGTTGTCCCCACAGTTCCCGGTCATGCCGAGGCTCACGTAGACGCGGCCGTCGGGCCCGACACCCAGGGTGCGGGTCATGTGATGGGGGCCCTCGCCCGGCAGCGCGGCCAGCAGCGTCACGTCCTCGGGGCGGATCGTCGCCTGGCCCAGCGTGTACGGGGCGCGGTAGAGGCCATGGGTGCGCCCGATCAGGAGCTCACCGTCGCGGAGGACCACGGAGTGTGGAGTGTCGTCCAGCCGCACGAGCACCTCGGGCTCGGTGTACGGGGGCGGGAGCCGGTAGACGAAGCCCGACCGCGAGCCCAGCAGCAGATCGCCGTTGGCCGCGAAGGTCAACATGCGCGGGTGTTCGAGCCCCGTCGTCAGGACCTCGAAGACCAGACCGCGCGGCACTCGGACTTCGCGCTCCACTCCGTCAAAGACGAAGCGCTGGGTCTCGTACTCGAGCGCTTCCGCCCAGCTCGCCGGCGCGGGGGCGAGCCAGAAGACGAGTGAGAGCGCGAGGATCCGGGGGGCCGCCGCCATGGGAGCCCGACGGTACCCTCTGCTCCCGTGTGAGTCGACGCACGTCTTCAGGCTCGCTTCAGCCGGTGTGGACCCGGGGGTGTCGAACGTGAGACCGGGCAGGCCCTGGCGACGCAATGTCCCGCGCGATCTTGGGCCGGAGCAGTTGGTATGGTCGGCGGCGAGGCTACGAGGAGGTGTCCCTTGGACGGACCGAACGACCGACTGAGCGCCGACGGGCTGATCGAGCGGATCCGCGAGCGGGTCCCCTCGATCGCCGAGCACGCGGAACGAGCCGAACGCGAGAGGAAGCCCGTCGACGAAGTAATCGCGGCGCTCGAACAGACGGGGGTCTTCAAGGCCTTCGTGCCGCGTCGATTCGGGGGCTACGAGCTGGGCCCCGATGCGCTGATCGACGTGGGGGTCGCTCTCGGCAAAGCCTGCACGTCGACCGCGTGGGTCACGACGTTCTACATGGAACACAACTGGATGCTCGCCCAGTTCCCGAAGGAGACGCAGCTCGAGGTCTTCGGTCGCCAACCTTACATCTTGGCGCCCGGGAGTATCGCCCCGACGGGAGCCGCGAAGCGAAGGGACGGGGGCTACGTGCTCGACGGGCGCTGGGCCTGGGGCACCGGGATCATGCACGCCGACTGGGTGTTGCTCAGTGGCATCGTCGAGGGCGAGACGTTCGATCTCCGTCTCTTCCTCGTTCCGCGAGACGAGATCAAGGTCGACGAGAACTGGGATTGCGCCGGAATGTCGGGGACCGGTAGCAACGACATCCTTGCGGAGGAGGTCTTCGTTCCGGAAGCCCGCAGCGAGTCCATCCCCGGCATGGGCGTCGGCCGCGGCTCGGGGGCGCTCTGGCATGGGTCTTCGTGCTATCGCATTCCGATGGTGCCGCTTCTCGGGATCGCGGCCGCTGCCCCCGCCGTGGGCGCCGCGCGTCGGGCCGTCGAACTCTTCCGGGAGAGACTCGGGTCGCGCACGCTGTACGGCACGATCAGCAAGCAAGCCGAACGCGGGTCGTCGCAGATCCGGCTCGCTCATGCGGACGTGCGGGTGGGGAGCGCCGAAGCGCTGCTTCGGAACGTCGGGCGCGAGCTTGCGAGCTGGGGAGAGCGCGAAGAGATCTGCCCTCCCGAAGAGCGCGCACGCATGCGCCTTCAGATCGCTCACGTCGTCGAGATGTGCCGTGACGTCGTTCGCAGCGTCATGGAAGCCAGCGGCGCCAGTGCCCAGCTGCGCTCGCACCCGATGCAACGCATCCATCGCGACGTGCACACGCTGTCCTGTCACACCGTGTTCGATCTCGACCTCGGCGCGGAAAACTACGGGCGCGTTCTGCTCGGGCTCGATCCCATTACCCCGGTCTGAGCCCGCGCGGTTCCGTCAGCGCTCTCCGCGCCCGAGCACCAACCCTGAGCCCCAGAGGAGGACGCACGGCGGAAATACCAGCCACGAGATGTTCGCGAGTCCGAACTTGATCCAGGTGTCGAGGAAGCTCGACGTGTCCACGTTCGGCAGGCCCGAGAGAATCTCGCTCCCGAAATAGAGTGACGTCGAATAGAGATGCACGACGGCCATGGCCATGAACAGCAGGACGGCCCGCCGGTCGCGGCCGCGAGAGCGGTACCAGAGCAGGAGCCCGACGGCGCAGACCAGACCGTTTGTCACCGAGAGCACTTCCATCATCACCAGCGTGGGTGTCGCGACGGCGTAGCGCATGTCGCCCCCGTCGATGTACGCCCACCATGGATAGGCCCAGGCCGCATCGCGTGACGCGGCGATCGAGTCGTGGGCCACCAACCAGACGAGCTCCCAGGAGAGATGGGTGATGCACGAGACGATCAGGAACAGCATGCAGAGCGACTGCAGGCGATCGCGACGGGTCCACTGTTTCAGGCCGGGCAAGGGCCACAGCGAGGTGGTGAACCCGAGGACGAGGCCGGTGGAATAGACGACCGCGAGCAAGTCGGCCGTCGCGTTCCGGTCGACCCCGAGGCCGAACACGGCCCAGGCCGCGAGCGGGAAGGCGAGCGCGACGGATCCGAGCGTGGCCGCGCGCGTTATCCAGAGATCCGTCGGGATCGCCATCGGTCGATCATCGCCGATCCAGCGCCCGGATGGAGGCCGATCCTGGGCAGCCACCCGGAAAGGCGCCCGTAGGTCGACCCCAGGCTCTGGCTGCGGGCCGGGTCGGGGTGCTATCCCTTTGCTTCTCCACCCCTTTTTTTGGAGGAATCGACTCCGTGACAGAGACGATCCAGGTCGGTGCGCAAGTTCCCGACTTCAACCTTACGACCTACGAGCCGAAGTCGGGTGACTTCGGCGAGATCAGCCTGGCGGATCTGAAGGCGAGCGGGAAGTGGACGATCCTCTTCTTCTACCCCGCCGACTTCACCTTCGTCTGAGCGACCGAATTCGCGGCCCTGGCAGGGTTGCAAGATCGGTTCGAAAAGATGGGCGCACGGCTGATCACGGTCAGCTGCGACACCCACTTCACCCACCTCGCCTGGCACTCCGTCGAGAAGGAGCTCAAGGACGTCAAGTTCACGATGGCTTCCGACAAGACGGGGGAGCTCGCGAGGACCCTCGGCATCTACCTCGAAGATGCCGGCCTCGCGCTGCGCGGTACGTACGTGATCGCGCCGGACGGTAAGCTGCTCTTCTCCGAAGTGAACTTCCTGAACGTCGGCCGCAACGTCGACGAGCTCATGCGGAAGTTCAAGGCAGGGCTCTACGTCGCGAAGAAGGACGAGGGCATTCCGCCGGGCTGGAACGAAGAGGGCGACCTCACGCTCAAGCCGTCGGCCAAGATGGTGGGCAAGGTCCACGAGGCCCTGGCCAACGACGGGAATCCCAAGTAGTCACCGGCGCGCACGCCGCGTCCAAGACGAATCAGGCCTCAGCGTGCTCTCCGGAGCCGCTGGGGCTTTCTCGTTTCGCGTCATGCCTCGCTGGTGTGGAGGTCGAGGATCTCTCGACAGCGCAGCAGACGCTCGTCCTCTGCCGGCAAGATGCGCGAGAGCCAGCCGATCACGTATTCGGCGTCGAAGCGGGGCGCCTGGGCGAAGACCATTTCGCGGAGGTCGCGCCAATCTTTGTCGCGGGCGAAGAGCGTCTTGAAGATCGCGAGATCCTCGGCACCGAGGATGGGGATCTCCTCGGAGCCGAATGGCACGACTCGCTTTCTCGCGAGGCATGCATCGTGCAGCTCGTTGTACGAAAAGAAGAGGTCGACTGGCGTGGTGTCCCAGAACAAGCGCAGCTGCTCGTCGCGCTCGAGTACCTTCCGCATCTCGGGAGTCGGCGGGGCCACGCCGATCGGCTGGAGCGCGTCGAGCACTCGATCGAACTCGCTCGTCGGCAAGAACAGGTTGATGTCGACGTCCTGGGTGCCTCGCGGCGTCGCGTGATAGGCGAGGGCGATCGCCCCTCCGAACGCGAACGGGATCTCGGCCGAGGAGAGCGCGCGAGCGAGCGCCGCGACTTTCTCATCGAGGAGCATCACGCCTCCCGGCGAGCCGGCTGGACTTCGAACCGGGGAAAGCGGTCGCGCTTTGCCTCGCGCACGGGCTCGCGCGAGCGCGTGATCGTGTCGTAGAGCCGCAGCACGTCGCGCAGCGCGCGGCCGCGCTGATGATCGGTGGCTCCCAGCCATTCGATGACGTCGCCGAGCGCGTCGGGCAGCGGTGCGGCTGTGTGGGTTGCAAGTTGCTCGCGCAGCACCCCCACGACTGCGGGGTCGAGGCGGTCGCCGCGGTGCAATCGCGCGATGAGATGTCGTGCCGCAGAGCCGGCGGTGGAGAGCTCGATTGCGATGCCCAACTCGCGTGCCCGGGCGAGGAGTCGTTCGCGATCGAGCGGGCGTTGCGCCGCGGCCTCGGCACGCTCGAGATCACGCGAGGTGAGGGCGCCCTTGAAGCTCGCGAGGGTGCGGGAGCGGGGTCCGCGAGGGGTGTCGTGCGCTTCGCGCACCTCCACGCGCCCTCCCTTTCGCACCACTAGATATGCCATCCGCCAGTTAGGATACTCGAATAGTGACAAATAGGCACTAAATTTGATCCCCCAGGGGACGATCAGATCTGGAGAGGTGTCTCCGGGCAGAGCTGAGTGGTGCTAGCTCCCCGTCCGGGTCTGGGTCGGCTCGAGGGTCAGCAACACCATGAAGTCCTTCGCCTTGCGCCAGAGCTCGAGCATGTCGCGTCTCTCCGGGTCTTCGAGATCCCAGTATTTCGGTGCGAGGCGCTCTGCGAGTTCGAACCCGCCGGTTTCAGCGATGGAGACTTTTCCGTCGAACGCGACCCAGGACTCGCCCTCGTCCAGGTGGTTGGTCACCAGAACCGAGGCACGCGGATCGTTGCGAAGGCGGCGCACCTTTGGAGAGGTGCTGGCAGCGAACATGCGAACTGTGGTGCCATCCCATTCGAACCAGACCGGCACTGAGATGGGTGTCCCCTCGCGGCGGTTCGTCGCGAGGATCGCGAGTCGCGGCTTGCTGAGAAACAGATCTCTGCTCGCGTCATCGGAGATTGCCGTCGGCTTTGCCATCTGGGTTCCTTCTTTGTTCGGGGTTCAGTGACGGGAGAGGACGTCTTCCATGCCCTCTTGCAGGACGGCTCGTTGGCGGGCTCGGGTCCATCGTTTGGGATCGAGCAGCGCGTTGATCGAGATGCCATCGACCAGCACGAGGATCCGATCCACGATGTCATGGCAGGCGGGGAGGGGGCGGTACTCCCGGAGCCCTTCGACCATCGCCTCTCGGACTGCGTGGCATCGCGCGGTGCGCAGCTCTTCGTCATCCGAGCCGGACAGCACCATCGCGTAGAAGGCGATCCAGATCTTGGCTGCGTCGCGCCGCCGCTTGTCCACCGGCAGAAACTGGCTCGCTGCCTCGGCATAGGAAGAGGGGTCGGTGGCGATCACAGCCGCACTCTCGAGCTCGAGCAGGATGGCGCGGTCGAACGTGGCCTCGATCAGGTCGTCCCGCGACGAAAACCAGTGATTGATGAGGCCGATGGTGCAACCGGTTTCCTGTGCGACGGCCCGCATCGACGTTCCGCTCAGACCTTCCCGGGCGATGACCCGGGAAGCGGCTTCCACGACCTGGTCTCGACGCTCTTGCTTGTCTGCGGTTCTGGGCATGTTTCATTGGGTAACATATCACATGATATTCAATGAGCCAACCTCTTCGGGAACCGGTGGCCCCGGCGTGCGCGTATCATCGGCGGTGAACGACAAGGGGGGGCTCGTGAGGTCACGTTGGTTCTGGGGTGGATTGGCGGCCCTGCTCGTAGCCCTAGGAATCGGGTGGACCTATTTCGACCGCAGCCGGGCGAGGATTCCCGGATTCATGTGGTGGCGTGCCACGTCCAGCGCAGCGCATGGCGGGCAGACGGTGGACGTTGGCGCGGGGGGCTCGGTGCACCTCTACTTCGAGACGTACGGGGCGGGGGAGCCGCTGCTGCTGATCCACGGTGGGTTCAGCACGATCGAGACGATGCATAACCAGATCACGGCGTTTGCGGGACAGCGGTTCGTGATTGCTGCGGACAGCCGAGGCCACGGCCGGTCGTCGTCGATCGAGGGTGGACTGCACTACGCAGACATGGCGGACGACATGGTGGCGCTGCTCGACCATCTGGAGGTAGAGCGTGCCGACGTGTTCGGGTGGAGCGACGGCGGGATCATCGCGCTGGACCTGGCGATGCGATTCCCGGACCGGGTCGGAAAGATCGCCGTGTTCGGCACCAACTATCACCACGACGGATTGATCGACTCGGAGGTGAACCCGCTCGACGAGGGGCCCGACTCGGAGGGGATGGCGCCCATGCGATTGCTCTTCGAATCGGTGGCTCCCGATCCCGCCCGGTGGCCGGTCTTCTTCGAGAAGACGATCACCATGTGGACCACGGAGCCGGAGTACACCGAGGCCGGGCTGGGCACGATCCGGGCCCCGACTCTGGTGATGGCCGGGGAGCACGACATGATCGAGCCCGATCATCTACGCTTGCTTGTCGACGCGATCGCAAGCGCTCGCCTGGAGATTCTCCCCGGCGACAACCACTTCGCCCCCATGCAGAACGCCGATGCGGTCAACGAGTTGCTCATGGACTTCTTCGCGGAGGGAGGTTGACGGAGATGGACGGAGCCGAGGCCATCCGACGGAGAAGGGGGTGACGGCATGAGTTCTGTCATCGAACAACTCGCTCAGTACGACGAGCATGGCTATGTGATCCTGCGAGACGTGCTGAGTCCGTCGGAGCTCGATGGCCTTCGCACGGCGCTCCAGCCCTATCTCGACCTGGAGGTCAGCGGGCGCAACGATTTCGAAGGAGAGCGGACGCGGCGGGTCTACTCGCTCGTCGGGAGAGGCGCCGTGTTCGAACGGACCGCGGAGCACCCGCTCGTGCTGGGGCTCCTGAACGAGCTGCTGTGCACGAACTACCTGCTGACCGCAAGCCAGGCGGTCTGTCTCTACCCGGGGGAGACGCCTCAACCCGTTCACAGCGACGACCAGTTCGTCATGCTGCCGCGCCCGCGCCGTGCGCTGAGCGTTTCGACGATCTGGGCGCTCGACGACTTCACTGCGGAGAACGGCGGCACAGAGATCATTCCCGGCAGTCACGGCTGGAGCGATGAGCAGGTTTCCGAGGCCTACCTGGCAGGGGGAAGCGGGGCACACTCCGCGAAGCTCATCCCGGTCGAGATGGCCGCCGGTTCGTTGGTCTTGTTTGCTGGGACCCTCCTGCACCGGGGAGGCGCCAACCGCTCGGCTGCGGCTCGTTGCGCGTTTAGCCATCAGTACTGCGAGCCGTGGGCACGCCCGCAAGAGAACTTCACGCTGTCGATCCCGCACGAGCGGGCGAGGGCCATGTCCCCAGGCCTGCGACGGATGCTTGGGTACTCGATCCACCCACCGTTCATCGGCCAGATCGCGGGGCGTCATCCGGAGAAGGCGCTCGCGGATGACTACGTCAACTCGCTGGTTGCAGACGATGCGGAGATCGCCGAACGATCGAGTTGAACGCAATCTAGACAGCCGCCGCCTGAGTGAGCCTGGCTGAGCCGCGCTGACGCCGACTACTGCGGTGAGCCCCCCGCGCCCTTGGCCTTGAACTGGGTGCCGTCGGCCTTCTTGACGTCGTCGACGATCCCTTCGAAGCATCGACCGTCGCTCACGAGCACCTGCACCGCGGCGGAAGTCGCGTTCTCGAGGGCGGCGGCAATGCCGATCGGCATCGCGGTCTGGCCCTTCTTTTCCTTGTTGCCCGCCTGAAGGAGCAGCTTGCCCTTGCCCGGGTCGCCGCTGCCGGCGGTGACTTTCCGGACGCCAGATTCGGCCGCGTCGGGGTCTTTGTAGGCGAAGCCCTTGTCTCCCTTGGCCTTCCAGCAGGGCTTCTGTTTCGAACCACAGAGGGCCCCCGGGAGGTCGATGGTGAACTGAGCCTGCAACGCGGACGCCGAACCGTAGAGACACAGGTCGTAGCGGGTGGCGCCGTTCACCGGGTCGCCGAAGTCGCCGGGGAGGGTGGCTTCGGTCAGCTTCTTCATCGACAGCTTCAGCTTTTCGTTGCCCGGCTTCTTCTCCACCAGGGAGAGGCTCGTCTTGCCCGAGGCGACACAGCCGGGGATCGGCGCGCAGCCGCAGACGGGCGGGGGCACCGGCGTGAACGCGAGCCCGGTGGGTTGATCTCCGGCGATCAGGCCCAGCGACACGCGCGTGATTGGCGCCCCGCCATCGGTGGTCTGGACGTTCAGGAGCTCGCCAGTCTCGCCGTCGATCATGAAGATGCCCCCGTCGACCTCGCTGAAGGCGCCGTCGCGATCCAGCGTTCCGGTCGCTGCGAGGTCCGTGAGGGCGCCCGTGGTCAGATCCACGATTTGGAAGCGGCCCGTGTTGTTGGGATCCCAGACGTAGTGAAGCCCCCGAACGTCGTCGTGCAGTCCGAAGTCGTTGTCGACGCCGTCGTTGGCAAGGAGTGCGAGGTCGCCCGTGTCGGGGTCGAGGGTGTAGAACTCCGTCGTGAGGAAGTCGTTGAGGGACGGGGCGCTACGGCTGACGACCAGCGAGTCGAGGGAGTCGACGTACTCGAGCCCCTCGAATGCGCCGTTCACGTCGGACGTCTCGAGATCGACGGCCAGGCTCGCCAGCCCGGAGCAGAGGTCGTACTCAAAGAGCGCGTAGTTCAGGATCAGGGGCGCCGGTTGGATCTCGATCGCCCGCAGGCCGAAGAGCCGCCCGCTCGTCTCGTGATAAGTGAGGTAGGAAGGCGGATCCGCCAGACCGTGGGGACCGACGATCGCTACCTGTGATGGGTCCTGCGGATCGATGACCACGAGGTCCGTGTCCGTCACGCCCCACAGGAAGGCGCCCGAAGCCGGCATCGCAAACGCGACGATGGAGAGAGTCAGTACGGCGGCAATACGGATCATGGCTTCCTCAGCTGGGGGAGATGGACTCGACTGTGCCAGAAGGGGGGGCGGGCTGCATCCCCGATTCACGCGATGCTCCCGCGGGGCCTATTGGGTGAGCCAGGCGAACTTCTGAGGTTTGCCACGCGCACCCGGGTCGATCAGGACGTTGACGATGCTGGGCATCTCGTCGTCCAGCGCCTGCTTCAGCGCGGTCCCGAGTTCCTCGGGTGTGCGCACGAGGTATCCCTTGCCGCCGAAGCCCTCGATCATCTTTTCGTAGCCCGCGTCGATGGTGTAGCCCGAGGGCGGAGCTGCCCAAGGGTCTTCCGGGAGAGTCTTGACGCCACCCCCGATCGAGTTGTTGTTCACGATGACGAATACGATTGGCAGCTTGTAGCGGCAGGCGGTCTCGACCTCCATGCCGCTGAACCCGAAAGCGGAATCCCCCTCGATGCAGATCACCTTTTTGTCGGGGTGCACGACCTGCGCGGCGATCGCCTGGCCCAGTCCCACGCCCATCGTGCCGAAGCTTCCGGCGTCGAGCCGTAGGCGCGGCTCGTCGTGCATGAGCACGCTGCGGCTGATGTCCATCGTCTGGGCGCCCTCGGCCTGGATGATCGTTCCTGGCGGCGCCTGCGCCTGGATCTCGCGGAAGACGCGGTAGTAGCCCATGGGAATGCTCTCGTCGTCCATCATCGTCCGCACGGTCTGCTTGTTCTTCTCGACTTTCTCTCCGAGCGTCGCGCGCCATGGCGCATCCGCGGCGAGGCTGTAGGGATTCGCCGCGAGCGCGTCGTTCAACTGGCCGACGATCGACTTCAGATCGCCGACGAGACCCACCTCTGCGGGCACGTTGCGACCGATCTCCTCGGCTGCAATGTCGATCTGAATCGTCTTCACACCGGCTCCGAAGCGCGGCGGCAGGCCGAAGTGCATCATCCAGTTGAGCCGGGCGCCGAGCAGAATGACGACATCCGCCTCGCCGAGCGCGAGCGCGCGCCCCGGTGCCACCGACAGCGGGTGATCATCCGGAACCACGCCCTTTCCCATCGGCGAGGACAGGAACGGCAGCCGGGTCGCCTCGATGAACGCCCGCACCTCGTCCTCGGCATGAGAGTAGGCGGCACCCTTTCCGACGATCACGAGCGGACGCTCGGCCGTTCGCAGGACCTCGACGGCTCGGACGATGTCCATCGGCGCCGCCTGGGGTCGCGGCGGATCGGGACAGCGGGCGGGGAACGAAACGCCCGACTCGTCGACCTGCGCCGAGATCACGTCGTCGGGGAAGTCGAGATAGATGGCCCCGGGCCGGCCATAGATGCTCGTCCGCACTGCTTGCTCGATGTAGGTGGGGATGCGCTGCGGGGAGTCCGGGCGCGCGGTCCACTTGGTATAGAGACGCGCGGACTCGACCTGCGGTGCTTCTTGGAACGCGCCCATACCTTCTTGGTACGAGTTGCTCGCGCCGCCGATCACGATCATCGGCCAGCAGTTCGACCAGGCGTTCGAGAGGCCCGCGAGAGCGTGGATCATGCCCGGGCCGGAGACGACGAGACAGGCACCCGGACGACCGGTGAGGTAGCCGACCGCCGCCGCTGCGTAGCTCGCAGACTGTTCGTTGCGCATGCCGACGTACTTGATGCCCTCGGCCTGCGCCGCCAAGGCGATCCCGAAGACAGGAAAGCCAACGACGCCGAACATGACTTCGACACCCTGGTGCTTGAGGCTTCGGGCAATGAGGGTGGCGCCGCTGATTTCGGTCACTGGGGCTCCTTTCTAGTCAGGGTTCAGAGCAGATCGAGGCTCTCGAGGTCGAGAATGGCTTCGCAGGCTCGAGACGACATTGCCATGAACATCTCGTCGCCCCGATCGGTGTGCGTCAGGATCACCGCGGCCAGGACCGTGATGACCAGGCCGTGGAATTGGCCGTAGCGATAGTCGTCGAAGCACTCGTCCAGGGGGTGACCGGTGACACCCAATCCGACGAGCGCCTCGTGATAGGCGCCAACGAGCTCCCGCTCGTGGCCCCGTCGATCACTTGGCTGGAGGCTGTTGCCGAGGAAGTACGCGAGATCGCGCGCCGGCAGGCCGATCTCGAGGGTTTGCCAGTCGACGGCCGCGACGGGGCTTCCGCCTGCGGGCGTCGCGAAGAGAAGGTTGTCGAGGCGATAGTCGCCGTGGATGGGGGAGAAGCGCTCGCTTCGGCCACGCATCCAATGTGCGGAGTTTCCGGCGAAGGCTCGCAGCACTTTGGCATCGCGCTTCAGGACGCGGTCGCCATAGTGCTCGACGAACTGCTCGGTGACGTCGACCAGGAACGCCTGCATTCCTTCGGCCTGCTCCTCGGAAACCCTCCGAACCCAGCCGAGTTCGTGGAGTGCGGGGTCGCACCACCGCGGTCCGTGGAGTCCGGCGAGGTTGATGACGGCGCTGCACGCCTCGTCGACGTTGCAGCCCTCGATCTGGTCGCCCTGTTGGGCGGGGGCAAGGTCTTCGAGCACGAGGGCGAACCGGCCTCCATCGTCTGGCAAGGCGGCGTAGTAGCACTGTGGGGTGCGAATGGAGAGCGTCGGTTCGAGCTCGGTGTAGAAACGCACCTCCGATTCGTAGACGCCGTTCGCGCCGGCATTTCGGCTGAGCGCGTCCGCCGCCTGCATCTTGACGACGACGCTGGACGGTGCAGCGCCGGCTGAAGCGGGCGACGTGTACGAGAGCTCGAAGCGAAAGCTGTCCGCCATTTGGCCCGTGCCGATCGGCGCGAACGAGAGCCCCGCGACTTCGCCTTCGAAGCCGCGGAGTGCCGCTGTCATCCAGCGCGGGTCGATGTCGGCTGCGCTCTCGACTCGGTCGGGACCGTCAGTTTGGGTCAAGCAAGACCCCAGCGTTGCGTAGGCACGCTACGCGGCGTTGCTTTCGAGGATGTGAACTCCGCAGGCGGAGGCGAGGCCGATGACGTGCGCGAGGCCGACCTTTGCACCCTCGATCTGACGCGGGCCCGCCTCTCCCCGCAGGTGGTGGCAGACCTCCCACACGTTGGCGATGCCCGTCGCGGCGATCGGGTGTCCCTTCGACTGCAGCCCGCCCGACACGTTCACCGGCGTCGAGCCGGTGCGCCAGGTCGCGCCCGACTTGAAGAAGTCGACGGCATTTCCCTCTTCGCACAGCATCAGGTTGTCGTAGTGCACGAGCTCGGCCGTGGCGAAGCAGTCGTGCAGCTCGACGAGATCGAGATCCTCGGGGCCGACACCGGCCTGCTCGTAGGCCTGCTTGGCCGCGGCGCGGGTGAGGGTGTTCACGTTCGGCAGGACCTGGCACGCCTCCTCGTACGGATCGCTCGTGAGGATCGATGCCGAGATCTTGACCGCGCGGCGCTGCTGCTCCTGCGAAAGCGTCTTGAGCTTCGACCCACTCACGAGGACGGCCGCCGCGGCGCCGTCGCAGTTCGCCGAGCACATCGGTCGCGTGTTCGGATAGGCGATCATGAGGTCGCCCATGATCTGTTCGAGCGTCATCTCCTTGGTGTAGGCCGCCAGCGGGTTCAGCGTCGAGTGCGAGTGATTCTTCCGCGAGATCTCGGCGAACAGTTCGAAGTTGGCGCCGCCGTACTTGTGGTTGTACTCCATGCCGATCTGAGCGAAGACGCCCGGCATGGTGTCAGTGCCGATGCGGCCATCGACACCCGCGACGGCTCCGTAGCGGCCGGAGCGGGTCCATGACTTGCCGTCGCCCTTGCGAGAGCCGCCCGCCAGCAATCCGGCCCCTGCGAGCTTCTCGACGCCCACCGCGAGGCCGAAGTCGGACTCACCCGCCTTGATGGACATGCCGACCACGCGGAGCGCGGTGGCCCCGGTCGCGCACGCGTTGGAAACGTTGTAGGCGGGGATCCCGGTCTGCCCGCACGCCTTCTGAATGACCTGGGCGATCGGCATCGCGCCGCCCATCAGGTTGCCAGCCGCGATGATGTTCATGTCCTGCATCGTGACGCCGCCGTCCGCGAGGGCCGCGAGGGTGGCCTCGGTGGCGAGATCGACCGTGTCGAGCTCCTTGTGCTTTCCGAACTTGGTCATCCTGATGCCGAGAATGAAGACGTCTTCTGAGGCCATGAGGGTTCTCCTGGGTCGTTGGATCGATGTGGGGAATACGTGGGCTGAAGGATTCGTTCGGGTGGCCTGGGCTCAGGCCGCCGGCTCGAAGCCGAAGTTGATGGCTTCGACGCCTTCCTCGTCCTTCCCGATCGGGAAGGTCGTGAGTCTGACGGGCATGCCGAGTTTCACGTGATCGGGGGAAGCCTCGATGTTCACGAGGTTCGCTCGAACACTCGTGCCGCCGCAGTCGACGATCGCCGAGACGAACGGCACCTCGATCCCGGGGGCTGCGAACGCCACGATCGTGAAGGATCGCAGCTCGCCCTGGGTCGAGATGTCGGCGGACTGGAACTCGGTGCCCGAACATCCCGCGCAGGCGTTCCGGCGATCAAAGAACCGTGCACCGCAGGATTTGCACTCCTGGGCGACGAGATGGGGGTCGTCTCCGAGAACGAGGTAGTTGACGAAGGGAATCGGGTCGGACAAAGGGGGCTCCTCCTCAGGGCACCGGGGTCGGTAATTCTATGATACTAGTTATCCGGCCGTCAACCGGCGGCCGCAGAGGTATGACGACATGAGTGTAGGCCGGTCCCACGAGCGTGCCGATCGTCCGCTCGGAGAGCGGTCGGCATCGGCAGCGCCCGGCCTCCGTCCGGGCGACATCGATCTCTCGGACCCGAAGACGTTTCTCCAGGGGGTTCCGAACGAGTACTTCCGAGTGCTGCGAGAAGAGGACCCGGTGCACTGGCAGGTCGAATGCACGCTCCCGATCTTTCTGCCGGGCACAGGCTACTGGGCGCTCACGCGCTACGAAGACGTCACCTTCGTTTCGAAGCATCCCGAGATTTTCTCTTCCGCAGAGGGAAGTTCCTCCCTCAATGATCTCCGTCCCCGTGAGCGTGCGATGGCCCGCGAGCAGCTGATCCAGATGGATCCACCCGGCCATACCGAGCTGCGCAATCTGATGAATGTGCAGTTCAAGCCGGGTCCGGTCCGAGATACGGAAGTGCACATGCGGAAGATCGTGTGCGAGACGCTCGACCGATTGGAGTCGCGAACGGAATGCGATTTCGTGGACGCCGTTTCAGCGCCGATCTCGCTGCGGGTGCTGACGAACTTCATCGGCGTGCCCGATGAGTACACGGCGAGGTTCTACCGGTGGACCAATCAGACGATGGCCTTCGGCGAGCCGGGCGTGTTGAGCATGCTTCGCGCGCGGTTCGCGCTGCTGCAGATCTTTCTCCAGTCGACTCTCCTGGCCCGATCGCGCAGGAATGAGCCGACTACCGACGCGTTCTCCAGCCTCGTCAACGGAGAGTGGCAGGGTGCGCCTCTCTCGCGCCTGATGATCCAGGTCAATTTCTTCCTGCTCATCATTGCTGGCAACGAAACCACGAGAAACGCGCTCTCGGGCGGCATTCAGGCCCTCTGTGAGAACCCCGACCAGTTCGACAAACTGAGGCGCGATCCCTCGCTGTTGCCGCAGGCCATCGAGGAGATTCTGCGCTGGGTTTCGCCGGTCATGCAGTTCCGACGAACGGCGATGTGCGACACGACGATTGGCGATCAACAGATCCGTAAGGGCGAGAAGGTCGTGATGTACCACGGCGCGGCGAACCGCGACCCGGACATCTTTGAAAACCCCGAGACTTTCGATATCACCCGCAAACCGAATCCCCATCTCGCCTTTGGCACGGGCACCCACTTCTGCATGGGGAGCCATATCGCGAGGCTCGAGATGCGCGTGACTCTCGAAGAGTTCTTTCGGCGCTTCCCGAACGTACGCCTCGCGGGTCCACCGGAACGGCTCCAGTCGAACTTCATCAGTGGGATCAAGCGCCTGCCCGTCCACCTCAGTTGACGGTGTCGCTCATGCGCGGTGAAGTACGTCTGGCTGGGGCCGCTCCTGCTGGAGAAGGCGGGAGCGCAGGTTCAACACGAATACGGCGGCCGTGAACTGACGGACGCCAACCTGCAGTACCGGAATCGAGGGCTGGCCCTCGCTCAGGTCTGCGGCTGGGCCCAGAAGGCATTGGACGCCTGAGCGGAAGGCTCGGGAGCGCGCTTCGGTTGGCCGATGAACCGCTCGAGGCACGGTGGGGACTCACGCGTCGGAACCCAAACCTCGATAGGGAGCGTCGGTATGAGATCGAGAGTCGTGCGCGGGGTCGTTTGTTTGCTCGTGCTGCAGCTCGGCAGCGCTTGCGCGCTCGTCGACATGCCCGGAGTGAGCTGCAAGCTCGTGAAAGAGAAGGCGGCCGGCGGCGGCGGGCAGCCTCTCGTCTACCAGGTGCGGTTCGCCGGCAAGGGAAACGCCGATCCGCGGTTCGCCGTGATGTGGGCGCCCTACGCGGTGTACGAGCGCTTCACCGGCTCGGTGCACTGGACCCTCGATCCCGCGCGGCTCGAAGAATCGAGCGGGGGTCGGGCGTGCCTCGAACTCGATGACCTGACCGATGACACCCGTGACCTCGAGTCGTACGTGAACCTCTGCGGCGACTACTTCGCTCCGTCGACGGGGAACGAGGGCGTCGAGTATCGCGTCGACGTGAACGGCTCGCTCGGTACGCCGGTTTTCGTGCCCGGCGCTCGCGCGATGGGCTTCCGCGCGGAGTGGGACGGAGCGACGCTGAACCTGTTCCGCGTGGACGACGGCGTGGCCACGCTGGTCGAAAGCGTCGCCTACCAGAACTCGGGCGCCACGTACGTCGCAACGGGCGTGACGGTCTTCCCGAAGAAGGGCGTGTTCCTGCTCGACGACTTCTCGGCGGAGGACATGGGACCGCTGCCCGGCGGGGCCACCGCCGAGCAGCAGGCGGCCCACACGATTGGTTACGGGCTCCACCACCTCTATGCGGCTGGGAAGGCGCTCAACGGACCGACGACCGACTGGATGCTGGCGGGGACCGAACTGGCGGCGGCCGACGCGGTGCTGGCCACGGCCGAGACCGAGCTGACCGCGGTCGCGGAGGAGTCAGTGCGCAAGAAGGGCGGAAAGAAGCTGGCCAAGGCCCGCAAGCAGCTCGCCAAGGCGCAAGCGAAGACGGCGGCGCAGAAGCAGAAGCCCGCCGTGTCGAAGCTAGGGAAGGCGATCCGCGCGGCCACCGACGCCTGGCTGCTCGCGACTCCGTTCTTGCTGACGGAGAGCTAGGCCGGCGCGCGTCTGGCTCTCACGGGCAGCTCTGCGCCGTGAGGTCGGGCGCCAGTTGGGCTTCAGTGGCAGGCGCACATGCGTTCGAGAACCGGGTCTCCGGAAAACGGGTTGGTCGGGACGAAAATCTCGCGCAACCGTGGGGGGGTGCAGCTCGCGCAGTAGGCGCAGCCATCGCCGCCCGGGCCGGAGTTCTCCACGACGTCACCCGGAAATGCGAGCGCATCGAGCACTTCGATGCAGTTGGCGTCGGACCCGTCAGAGCCTGCGTAAGTCCGGGTGGCCTCGTCGTAGGCGAGTCCCAGGCCGCCGCAGGTGGTGTCGCAGTCGGCACCGGCGGCCCCGGCGTACCAGCAGGCGCCCCCCACCAGCACGCCGCCGGGCTCGCAACTCACGCAGTCCGCGGTGTCGAATACGCAGCCCGCGCCACAGCGGAGTTCGCCGAACGGGGCGGCTCCGCCGGTCTCATTCGAGCAGTCGCTCGCCAGCGGGGTGCCGAGGTCGCAGTCCTCGCCGGCGTTCACGATGCCGTTTCCGCATGTCAGGCAGGTGTTGTCTCCTCCCGAGATCGCGGTCGAGACACATGCCGTGCTTGCCCCGATCCCAGTCATCACGCTCGCTTCGTCACCGGTCGCGGGGCACGCGGTTCCGGCCTTGGCTGCCTTGGCCTCGGCGCGCGTCCACTTGGAGAGGAACTTGGCATCGCACTTGGCGACCGCCTTCGAGTGCTTTGCCGCATCGCCGCCCAGGAGCAGGCCCTTCTCGGCCTTGAGCAGGCAAGCGGCATACTTTCCTGCTTCCTGGTTCTTGCTCGCTTCGCACTTGTCTTCGGGGGACGCGGCCCAGGTCGGCAGGCCGATGGTCAGGGCCAATGTCAGGACCATCGTCGTTGTTGCATTTCGCACGTCGCTCTCCCTCAGAGTTACGGTGGCCTCAGCGGTCGGCGTGGGGCGTGATCAGGAACTTGCTTCCGGTGCCCTGGCGGCCATACCCAGCGATCGTGTCGAGCTGGAGCGCGGCTGCCAGCGTCACCTTGTCGGAGTACTTGCTTGCGAACGTAGTCGTGATCTCTGAGGCGACTCGCTGCCGGAGAGCCAGACCCTTCTCGAAGCCGACCTGCTTCAGGAACGGGGTCAGGAGCCAGCCGCCGATGCTCCAGGCGAACCCGAACGTCCGGTTCAGGATCGTCGGAGAACGGTCGAGGCTGCCGTAGAGGTAGACCTGCTTGTGAGTTTCCGATCCGTACCGGCTGTACCCCGCGGCCGTGCGGTTCGCGGCGATTTCCATGCCCGTGAGGATCTGGCTCGCGAGTTTCCCGCCGCCGGTCGCGTCGAAAGCGATCGTCGCGCCGGTCGCGGCGAGCGCGTCGGTGAGATCGTCCTTGAAGCTCGGCTGGCTGGAGTCGCAGACCCAGCGGGCCCCGAGACCGCGCAGCAGTTCAGCCTGCTCAGCGCGTCGCACGACGTTCACGAGCTCGATTCCGTCCGCGAGGCACACCTTGAGCAGCATCTGGCCGAGGTTCGACGCGGCCGCAGTGTGCACGAGCGCCGAGTGGCCCTCGCGCTTCATCGTCTCGACCATGCCGAGCGCCGTCAGCGGGTTGACGAAGCACGATGCGCCCTCGGCGGGAGTCGTGCCGTCCGGCAACTCGAGGCACATCATCGCGCCCAGGACGCGGTACTGCGTGTACATCGCGCCCCCGATCAAGCCGACCGTCTTGCCCAGCAACGCCTGCGCTGCGTCGGAGGCACCGGCGGCGATCACCACGCCGCCCGCCTCGTTCCCGACCGGGAGCGACTGGTCGACACGCGCCGCGACGCTGGCCATCAAGTTCTCCGGCACGTCGGCTGTGATGACCGGCCGTTCTGCCGTCCCCGACATCTTCGCGGTCGTCATGTCCGCGGGGCCGAAGAGCAACCCCAGGTCGGACGGGTTGATCGGAGACGCCTCGACCCGGACGAGAACGTCGCCATCGCCGAGCGCCGGCAGGTCGGCTTCGGCGAGTGAGAGCTCGAGCTGGCCGCTTTGACGGATCGTCGAGCGAATTTCGAGCGTGTGCTTCGGATAAGGCTGTGACATGGCGTCCTCCGGGGGTTCGCGGCGGAGTCTACAACGCCGCCACCCGAGACGCCTCGGGAGCGGGAGGTGGATCAGGGTCCGAACGCGGCGCTCAACCCTTCGGACTCGAGCCATCGCTCGACCTGCGTGCGGTCTGTGGAGTCGAGCCGGTCGCGGATGCGCCGCTGGATCATCCTCCGCGACTTCTCGGGGTAGGGGCGGGCGAGGTAGCTCGCGGGTTGGCCGTGCGTATTGATGACGAACGCTTTCTGCCCGGTCGCGAGCGCGTCGACGTTTGCGAGCACGAACGGGGCGTACTGCTCCCGGGCGAGCTTCAAGACGTGCGCGGCGAAGGGTGTGCTTTGCGGGAACGGCGCGAGCTCCGCGTCTCTCTTCGGGGGGTCCGCGGCACCATCGGCCCAGCGGGTGCAACGGGGGTAGGGGGTCAGGTCGGGCAGCGGGTCGGCGTGCGTGTGGGCCCGAAAGCCACCCAAGAGGATGGCGTCGACCGCCGTCGGTCGGTTCCCCAGCGCGTATGTTGTCTCTCCGAGTTGTCGATCCAGAGCGCCGAGCAGGGCAAAGTACTCTTCCTCGGCCGCATGTTGATGGAACTCGAGCTCTGTGCCGGTCGCACGACACGCGCGAGGTCCCCACTTGGCGAGTGGAAATTCCGAGGCCTCTGCGAGGGTCACTTCGCGGCCCTGGAATTGGCTCACGATGTGCCGCGTGTTTTCAGGATAGTGCCAGCGGAAATGTACCATCACGCGTGCGACCCACTCGTCGAGCACCTCCTCGACGATGTGCACGAGGACGCCGAGCGGGCCTTCCGGGAATAGCCTCCGAGCAGGAACCCGCGCGTCGAGGAGGTCGAGGATCGGAGTCGTGTCCGCGATCATCCAGTTCTCGGGTGTCTGCAGCACCGGAATCTGGTGTGTGGCGGCCCGGTTCGCTGCCGCCCCGTCTCCGCCGATCGCGCTCGCTTCCATACGGAAGGGCAGCGCGTAGAAGCGGAATGCGGCTTCGAGTTTTCGAGTGAAGAGGCTGAACGGCGCTCCGTGGATCACATACTCGTCGTCGGCTGCCGGCCGGACCGAGTTCTGCGCCATCAGATCTCCAGTAGCTGCTTGCCGAAATTGGAGCCGTCGTAGAGGCGCAGCAGCGTCTTGGGTGCGTTCTCGAAGCCCTTCTGGAGGTCCGCCTCCCAGGTGATGTGCCCCTCGCCGATCCACTTCACGAGGTCCGCGATCGCTTCGCCTGCACGAGGCAGATAGTCGAGGATGACGAAGCCTTCCATGCGCGCGCGCTTCTGGACGAGGTTGTAGTAGTTGGCCGGGCCCGGCGGTTTGGCTTCGGCGTTGTAGGCCGAGATCGAGCCGCAGATGACGACGCGCGCGCCGTGGGCGAGTCGGCCGAGTGCCGAGTTCAGGATGGGCCCGCCGACGTTGTCGTAGAACACATTCATGCCGTCCGGGCAGAGCGCTTCGAGGCGCGCGTCGACGTCTTCGTTCTTGTAGTCGATCGCGGCATCGAAGTGGGCCTTGCCGGTGAGCCAGGCGCATTTCTCTGCGCCCCCCGCGATGCCGATCACACGGCAGCCCTTCAGCTTTGCGATCTGCCCCACCACCGAGCCAGTCGCTCCGGCCGCACCGGAGACGACGACCGTGTCGCCTTCTTTCGGCTCGCCGATCTTGAGCAGGCCGTAGTAGGCGGTGATGCCGGTTGCTCCGAGGGTCGAGAGCGCGAGCGCCGGATCGACCCCAGCCGGAATCGGCCGCGCGCCGCCGTCTCCGATCGCGTACTCCTGCCAACCCAGCATCGCGGTCACGAGATCGCCCTTCGAGAACCCCTCGAGATTCGACTCGACGACTTCGCCGACGCTACTGCCGCGCATCACGCCGCCGATCGGAACCGGGGGCAGGTAGTTGGGCTTGTCGTCGATCCAGCCCCGCATGGCCGGTTCGAACGCGAGGACTCGATTGCGAATCAACAGCTGGCCTTCGCCGGGAGTCGGGATCGGCGTCGATACGAGTTCGAAGTCGCTCTCGCGGACCATGCCGACGGGGCGGTTCTTGAGAAGCCACTGTCTGTTCTCTTGGCTCATGTTTTCCTCTGGGTGTCGGGCGGCAGGGAGTTGGAGTCTGAATCGATATTATACACTCGAATAATTCGAGTGCAATCGGCCTCGAAACGCCTGTCCGGGCCACCGCGACGGTTGAGTATCCTCGGCGTTCTCGATTCGAACGCGAGGAACACCCGGTGATCGATCTGAAACGCGATGGCAATGTCTTCACACTCGTCATGACCGAAGGCGAGAATCGTTGGAACACGACGTTCGTGCGCGCGTTCGCGGCAGCGCTCGACGAGATCGAAGCCTCGGATGGGCCCGCGGCGCTCGTCACGACCTCCGCGAACGAGAAGTTCTTCTCCAACGGGTTGGATCTCGACTGGGTGTCCGCGCGGAATCCGAGCGACCAGGATGCGGGAGGCGATCGCGCAGTCTTCGGCGCCGAATTCATGATGGTCATGAGTCGGATCATCACGCTGTCGATCCCGAGCGTCGCCGCGATCAACGGGCACGCGTTCGGGGCGGGGTTCATGACCGCGATGTGCCACGACCAGCGCATCATGCGAGAGGATCGCGGCTACGTGTGCGCCAACGAGGTGCAGCTCGGCATGGTGATCCCTCGGCCGGAGCTCGCGCTCTTCCGGCACAAGCTGTCCGCCCCTGTGTTCCACGAAACCGTTCAGCTCGCGCGCCGGTGGGCGGGCCCGGAGGCATTGCGGGCCGGGATCGTGCAGCAGACCGCGAGCGCCGCGGATCTGCTGGATGTCGCCCGAACGCGCGCACAGGAGCTCGCGCCCCTGGGTGCCAACCGAAAGGTCTTCAAGGCACAGAAGGAGAGCCTGTACGGGGAGAACGCGGCGCTCAACGACGCGCACGGTCCCGCGTACATGCTGCGGAACAGCGAGCAGTATCGTCACTGATCGGCAAGGCGGTCTCCCCGCCAGTCCGGGTCGAGGGAGCCCAGTGCCTCATTTCGAAGTGTTCGGTGTCGACCATTCGCCGTGGGTGCAGACGGTGCTCCTTGGCCTCTACGAGAAACGGGTGTCTCATACGCTGACGACGGTGCCGCCCCTCTCGGTATTCCGCGAATCGGGCATCTGGATGCCTGCGGCCAGTGTGGACGGCGAGCCGTGGCAGCGGGAATCCGCCGCGATCCTGCAGCGTGTGGGCTACGGGCCGATCACACGGGAGGACAAACACGCGCTCTATGCCGCGTGGCAAGGCGTCCTCCATCGACCGGATTCAGCCGTTGCCTTCTGGAGCGCCTTCAGCCTCTGTCGCGATGAGAACCCGTCGCGCATCGCCCGGCTCCGCAATCACTTCCTGCGCAGCTTCTCGACGTTCTACTTCTTTCTCCTCATCCGGGTCGCGGTACTCGGAGGAAGACGGCCCAAGCCGGAGAACTTTGGCGATCAGTTCTTGGTTTGGAACGAGCGGCTCGAGGCGAGTGCCGAGGAGTTTCTCGGCGGAGCGGAGCCCGACATCCTCGATGTGACGCTGTTCGGGATCCTCCAGTGCCACAGCAGTATTCCCGTCCCGCCTTTGGCCGCTCTTCAGCACGACCCGAGGCTCGACCGGCTGCGGGTGTGGATCGGTGCGATGCAGGTGCGGTTCGTTGGCTACCGTCACCTGTACTCGGGCGTCCACTTCGCGCCGCACGCGCCGGCGCCCCCGCCGGCCAGCGGTCTCGAAAGGGCGGCGTTCTGGCTCGGGTCGGCTTTCATGTGGGCCGCCTTTCCGATCACGATTCCGTTGGTCTTCTACTTCGTGCGCCGAAACGCCTCGCGGCGCTGACGCGGCTACGGAGCCGACGCTTGCGGCTGCGCGAAGAGACTCTCGTAGAGCTTCTGGATGTCGCCTTGCCGGAAGCCACGCTTGATCGCATCGGAGTTCTGTGAGAACCACTGGTGCTTGGGATCGGAGAGCACCTCGTCGATCTTCGCGTTCACGTCGGGGTCTCCGTAGGCGCGCGCCGCCGGGATGAACTCGAAGTAGAAGGCCTGGATCACTTCGTAGATGCCATGCGACCAGGTGTAGTCGGGAGCCATCTTCGCGGCTCCGTGGCGCGCGGTCCGGCCCTCGTGATGCCAAAGCTCCCAGTAGATCCATTCGATGTCGTTGCTGAACGAAGCCGGATTCTCTAGGAGCCCCTTCTTGCGGACGAGGTCCATGATGTCGCGCGCCGGGATGCCGAACTTCTCGTCGTAGAGCCGAATGACGGCATCGAACTGCCGGTAGAAGCCCTTCGCGAAGCTCTCGCCATGACACGCCATGCAGGTGTCCAGCATGTTCGATCGCTTGAGCTCCCAGTCTTCCTGCCTCACCGAGACCGGCGGCCGCAAGTTCCAGGAGATTCGAGTTCCGACATCGTGTGTCGCAGGCTGGTTCCGAGTCGCTGACATGTGGCACGTCGCACAAGTCGGGGCGGCCCAGTAGTCGACGCCCACGACCCAGTCGTCGGCGTCGAGGTTCATCTTGTCGATATTCGTGTTGTAGGCGTTGCCGTGCTTCGAGGCCTCGTAGGCCTCTTTCTGCGGATGGTCGGGCCCGAGGTGACACTTGCTGCACGCCTCAGGTCGCCGTGCCTGCGCGTTGTCGAAGCTGTGGCGGGTGTGGCATGCGGAGCAGGCGCCGAGACTGCCGTCGGGGTTGATTCGTCCGATCCCCGAGTTGGGCCAGCTATTCGGCGAGAGCTTGTTCGGCGAGTTCGGGTCGATCTCGACCTTGGCTCCATGGCAACTCTCGCAGCCGGCGATGGCTACCGGGTGCCCGCCCGCGGCGTTCGCGAGATACGAGTCTTGCGACTCCAGGATGAGGCCCGCCGTCGCATGGTGCGAGCTCGCCACCTCCTCCACGACGCGCTCGTGGCACTCCCCGCAATCCGTGGGTGAGACGAGGGTGGCGATCAGCTCGTCGTGGTGTTCGAAAGCGTCCGGTTCGCCCGCTTCGGCGGAGTGGCAATCGAAGCAGCCGACCCCCACCTGCGCGTGTCGAGAGTGTTTCCACTGGTTGAAGATCCCGGGCATCTCCTTCACGTGACAGGAGAGGCACTCGGCGTTCCTCGGATCGAGCTCGTCGTCCTCCGCCAGGGCCGCGGTTCCAACGAGCGCCAAGATGAAGAAGAGAAACGCGCGAGTCCACGGGCACTTGCGATGCATCGGAGCTTGATTCGCCACTGCGGAACTCTACAGTATCGATGTCTCGGGTAGCTGGGAGTGTCGTGGAAGAGTTGGGGCCTCTCTTCGTTCCGCTGGGTGGGCCGGACTACTTTTGGATCCTCATCCTGCTCTTCGCGATTCCGGCGATCGGGTTGTGTCTGTACAACCTCGTGCGTGGCCAGCTTCCGGTCACACTCAGCACTTTCGGCATGTTGCTGCTGCCCATGTTCGGCTACGTGATCGGCAACCTGCACGTGCTCGATGAGTCGAAGTCCGTCGAATTCTGCGGCTCGTGCCATGTGACCATGCCGCCTCTCGTCGAGTCGATGAAGGCAAACGGACAAGACCTGGCCGCTGTCCACTTCCGTCAGGGCGCGGTGTCTCACAAAGACGCTTGCTATGTCTGTCACAGCGGGTATGGGCTGCTCGGCGATGTCGAAGCGAAGTTCGCCGGCGTCAATCACATGATCCACACGGTCCTGGCGACCGAGCGCTACCCGCTGAAGATGCGGAGCACGTTCAACATCGGATCTTGCCTCGATTGTCATGCGGCGACGGAACCATTCCGGGCGGTCAAGGGACACCGGACGCTCGGCATCCAGAATCGGATGATGTCGGGCGAGATCGGTTGCACCGGGGCCTGCCACGAGCCGGCGCACCCGCGCGCGGCGTTGAATGGGACCGAAGCGTGGAAACGCTGGAAGGAGCGGGGGCACTGATGGCGCGCGCAGCGAGCTCGTTGATCCTGCTCTCACAACTCCTGCTCGTCTGGGTGGCGGTTTCGCCGAATGGGACGACCGCGATCTGGTTCAGCTTCGCGGGCACTCCACTATTGGTCGTGGGCTGTGCGCTCGGCTTCTGGGCGCTGCGACGAAGGCCGCGCCCCGACTAAGCCCCCGCGCCCCCTAGCGACGTGCGACGGCTGCGTGCGTGGGTTCGCCCGGTGAATTGGGATCGTCCCTACGGCACTACGATGTTGAATCCGATGTCGCCCGAGATGTCGACCTGGCTGCCGGGAGTCGCGTGGTTGACCCGGCCCGTGAGGACCTCGATCTCGTCGTCGTTGCAGACGAATCCGGTCGGACGCACGAGGAGGATGAGATCGAGCGAAACCCCGCCCGAGTCCGTGAGCGTAAGGTTCACGCTCGCGACCGGCGCGGTGTCTGCCGGGTCGATCGTGTCGTCGCTGAGGGTCAAACAGTAGGCGCCCGCGACTGAAACGTTGCGCACCGCATCGAATCCGAATGAGCTGACGAGTGTTGGATTCGCGCCGGGGCTGATCGCGGCCCAGGCACGGGCAGTTCCCGGCAAGCCCGGAGGCCCCGGAGCGCCCGTATCGCCTGTCACGCCCGGCGCGCCGGCAGCACCGGGGGGGCCTGTTTCTCCCGGAGGACCCTGTTCGCCCGGAGGTCCGGTCTCCGCGGTCACGCCGAGGAGTTCGAGGGTGAGCTGTTCTTCGCCTTTGTTAGTCCGACATGCGTCTTCGCGGACCTTGAGCTTGGCCTTCTTGCGGCAGAGCACGGGTTCCGCGCTCGCGTCGGCGGGGGCCCAGATCGGGAGGAGGAAGATTGCGCTCAGTGTCAAGGCGACGAGGCGATTCATCGTGTCTTCTCCTTCTTCGGGACATGAAGATGGGCGCCACGCCCGAGCGTGGCAATGCCACGTCCGGAGGTCGGCGAGACGGGCGCTGTCCGCCGGAAATCGATGCCGGATCAGGGCTAGATCGGTGCGGGGCCCTGTTTACCCTCGAGCAGCCAGCGGATCATCGGCAAGTGCTGGCGGCCGTAGAAGATTTCGTCCGCAAACAGAAAAGCGGGCGTCTGAAACACGCCGGCCTCCAACAGCCGGTCGGAGACTCGCACCACCGCATGCGGCGCTTCGGTCGCTGCCCACTCCAGGAAGTGACTCGCATCAAGACCGCGTTGTGCCACGAGGGCGGCGACTTCGTCGAGGCTATCGGCATCGAGATCCAGCGCCCAGTACTGCTCGAAGGTGTGTTCGAGGAAGCTCTCGAGAGCTTCCGGCGCGTGGGCCCTAACCCAGAGCCACGCTGCATGCAGGGCTCCGGTCGCCCCGTCGCGATAGGGGGATTCGATGCGAAGACCCTGCGCGTCCGCATAGACCGCGATCTCCCGCGCGATCATCTCGGCCCGGTGACGCTTGTGACGCACTCCGCGATCGTCATCCGGGCCGCTCCGGGAAGGCGGGCGGAGCGTCTGCGTGCGGACGGGAAGCCAGTCGATCTCGACCGCGACGTCGCGCCGGAGTGCGATCGTCGGGCCGAGTGCCAGATAGGCGAACGGGTGACGGATATCGAGCACCACAGTCAGCGTCATTGCGGAAACCCGCGGTTGGAGACACCTGGCGCGGTGCCCTTGCGGCCGCTGAGGATCCAAGCGATCCGGGGCAGGTGCTCCCGGCCGAACCACATCTCGTCTTCGACGAGGTAGGTCGGGACGCCGTACACGCCGGCGTCGAACGCCGCCTCGTTGACGCGGTCGTGCAGGGTGCGGCCTTCACGAGCGGCCCACTCGCGGAAGCCGTGTGCGTCGATGTCTGCGTCGGTCAGGCTGCGCTCCAGAACGGCGACGTCTTCGATGTCGAGTTCGCGTCGCCAGAACGGCGGATAGGCGATGTCGACGAAGCGGTCGAAGGCGCCGTGTCGTTTGGCCCAGAGCATCGCGATTCCAGCGAGGCTCGAATCCCAGATCTTCTCGGTGCCGCGAATCGTCTTGCCCGTGACGCTCGCGTACCGGCGCGCGTCCTTGTACGCGTAGCGGACGCCGCTCCACTGCTGGTTCGTGCGGCGCGCCGACGCGACCGTCTTGCCGTCTTTCGCGAGCTTGGCGGAGCCGAGGTAGCTCGGGATGTCGAGCGTGAACGGGCGCCAGTCGATCTCGACGCCGAGTGACTTCGCCATATCCCGGGTCGGTTCGATCGCAATGTACGCGTACGGGCTCTTCAGGTCGACGTAGACCGCGAGGGGGGCGTCACCGCGGAGCCGGGAGAAAGTCGGTGGGAAGAGGGAGAGAGGTTGGGTCAATTGCGTGCTCGGATCCTCTGAGGAATCGGCGTACTACCGCACCGATTGCCGCCGCAAGAGTATCGCGGGCGGCCCCGCGGGATCCATCTCGCCCCGCCTTCTGCCGATGAGAGACGGAGAGGGTTCCCATGGCTTCGATTCGTTCTGTCGTCCTTTGCGTCGGCTTCATTTTTCTCTCGTCCCCGGCGTTTGCCACCGAGCTCCAGCAGGTCGTCCTCGACGATGGCAGTTCGATCATTGCCGAAGTGCGCGGGCTCGAGGCCGGCGTCTACCAGCTCCATTCGCCGAGTCTCGGCGCGATCCAACTCCCACAGAGTCGGGTTCAGCGCATCGGGCCGCATCGTGCGGGCGCCGTGCCTTCGGCTCCCACCGGAGCGCCCGGAACCGGCGCGCAGGTGCGGGACCTGCAGGTCCAGATGGCGAGCGACCCGACGATGGCGGCCTCCCTTCTTCAGCTCAGCGAGCTGCCGGAGATGCAAGCCGTTCTCTCGGATCCCGAGATCATGAGCGCGATCGAACGCGGGGACCTCGGTGCGCTCGAAGCGAATCCGAAGATCCAGAAGCTGATGGGCAACTCGACGGTGCGAGATCTCTCGCAGCAGATCTCTCCCGCCGAGTAGCCCGCTCAGAGACGGACTTGCCGCTCCGCGCTCAGTATCCCATCAGCGTTGCGTAACGGTCACGGTGAAACGCCGGATTGCCCCAGAGAGCCGCCTGGGCGCGAGCGCGCTTCAGGTAGAGGCCGGCATCGAACTCGTCCGTCATGCCGATGCCGCCGTGGATCTGGATCAACTCGTTCGACATGTGGTGCAAGAAGTCACCGGCGACACACTTCGCCAACGAGCAGAGTCGGTCGACATCTTCGGCTCCTGTATCGATCGCCTGGAGTGCCGCCTCGACACAGGAGCGAGCCATCTCCTTCTCGGTGTAGAGATCGGCGGCGCGGTGTCCGAGGGCCTGAAACGAACCGATCACTTGCCCGAATTGCACGCGGTTTTTCAGGTAATCGAGGGTCATGTCGAATGATTGTTCGGCGACGCCCAACATCTCCGCGGCGAGTCCAGCTCGGCCGCGGTCGAGCGTCGCATCGAGCACGGACCCGCCTTCGTCGAGGGTTCCGAGGAGCGCGGAGCTCGCGACCTCAGTGCCGTCGAAGTGGAGGGTTGAGTAGCCCCGGCTATCCGCCGTCGAGAGCCGCTCTCGGGTGAGACCGGAGGCGGTGGCCTCCACGATGAACAAGCTGAGGCCGCTCTCGTCTCCGGGCTTGCCGCTCGATCGCGCCACGACGACGTACGCATCGGCCGACATGCCCTCCGGAACCTGGACCTTCCCGCCGCTCAACCGGAAGCCTCCGTCGGTGGACTTCGCCTCGAGCGCCGTCGCACGGGGCGCGTGATGCGGTCCCTCGTCGACGGCGAGAGTGACGATGGCGCTGCCTTCCGCGATCCGCGGAAGCCACGCTTCCTTCTGCGATTTCGTGCCGCCCAGCACGAGCGCAGTCGCGCCCACGAGTCCGGAAGCCAGCAACGGAGAGGCCGTCAACTGCCGGCCGAGTTCTTCGAGCACGACGCCGAAGGTCAGGAACCCCATGTCGACGCCCCCGTATACTTCGGGGACGACGATGCCCGCCCAGCCCATCTCGGCGATGTTCGCCCACGTCGCTTTGTCGAAGCCGTGGTCGGTGCGGCTGTCGCGCATCTCGCGGAACTTCGCGACCGGCGCTTCGTCCCGTGCCCATGTCGTGGCCTGCTCCTTGAGGAGGGCCTGTTCTTCGGTCAATGCTGCCATTTCGATTTCTCCTGGGTGCGCCCGGTAGGCTCAGCCGCGCTGGGTGTTCTCGGGCAGGCCGAGGATGTTCTTCGCGATGATGTTGTTCTGGATTTCAGCCGAGCCGCCGTAGATCGACATCGCTTTTCCGCCGAGCCACACGCGGACCGCCGCTAGTTCTCCGGCGGTGTACCCGGAACCCTCCCAGCCGAGGCCCTGGTGGCCCATCAGTTCGAGGGTCAGCTCGGCGCGCTCCTGGGCGACCCGCGCCGCCGCGTTCTTCAGGATCGACGCGGCCGCGCTCACCTTCGGGTTGCCACGCGCTTCAGCCGTCACGCGGGCGATCGTCAGCGCATGCGCCTTGGCCTTCATCAGGTGGTCGGTGAGTCGAGAGCGGAGATCCGGATCGGCCAGGCGCCCGGCATCATCCACGCCCACGTAGTCCTTCGCGACATCCTTGAGCGACTTGCGGGGTCCCCCGCCGAACCCGGAGTTGGCGCCGGTCTGGCTCTGACGCTCGTGTTGGAGGAGCCGCTTGCCGACGGTCCACCCGGCGTTCAGTTCACCGAGCATCTCGTTCTTCTCGGCGCGCGCGTCGTTGAAGAAGGTCTCGCAGAAGGGGGATGCCCCGCCGATCAGCTGGATCGGTCGGGTTTCGACGCCCGGCTGATGCATGTCGACCATCAAGAAGCTGATGCCGTCGCGCTTCGGTACGTCCGTGTCGGTGCGAACGAGGACGCCGCACCAATCGGAAACGTCCGCTCCCGACGTCCAGGTCTTCTGGCCGTTCACGACCCAGTGATCACCGGCATCCACCGCGCGGGTCTGGAGGGAAGCGAGGTCCGAGCCCGCGTTCGGCTCCGAGTAGCCGAGCGACCAGAAGACCTCGCCGCTGCAAATCTTCGGGATGTGGTGCTGCTTCTGAGCTTCGGTTCCATACTCGAGGATCGTCGGGCCGACCATCGTGATGCCCATGCCCGTGGTCCGAAGGAGCGGATTGAAGCCACCCACGCGGTCGAGTTCCTCCTGGAGAATCTGCGCGTGGAGCGGACTCAGTCCGCCGCCGCCGTATTCCGCGGGCCACGTCGGAGTGCCCCAGCCCTTGGCGCCGAGGCGCTGAGCCCAAGTGGTGGCAGCGCTCTCGGAGGAGTCGATGACTTCGCTGGCCATCAGCTCGCCCCCGCGTCCGTCGAGGGACTTCGGAAAGTTCTCCTCCAGCCAGGCGCGAGCTTCGGCTCGAAAGCTTTCGAGGTCGGCGTTGGGTTCCGTCACGTCGGGTTCCTTTCGTAAGAATCAGGGCTGGGTCGTGGTCGCCGGGGCCGGGCTTTCGGCGCCGAGCAGGCGCCGCGAGACGCGTTTCACGGCCTCGGCCGCGTCGTCGAAGAGCAGGTAGAAGACGGGTACGACCACCAGCGTGAGCAGGGTCGAAGAGAACATGCCGGCCGCAGTGGCGACGGCCATCGGTGCGCGGCTCTCGGAGCCGGGCCCGAGCCCGATCGCGGCCGGGAGGACGCCGAAGATCATCGAGAGTGCGGTCATCAACACCGGACGCATGCGCACCGGCGCGGCCACCCGCATCGCTTCGAGCTTGTCCATGCCTTCTGCGCGGAGTTGGTTCGCGTAGTCGACCAGCAGAATCGAGTTCTTCGTGACGAGGCCGAACAAGAGCAGGATTCCGATCAGGCTGAACAGGTTCAGCGTGTTGCCGGTGACGAGCAGGCCACCGAGCGCTCCGACGGCCGCGAGGGGCAGGGCGAGCATCACCGTGAGCGGGTGCACGAAGCTCTCGAACTGCGCGGCGAGCACCATGTAGATCACGAGAATCGCGAGCCCGAGCATCAGCGCGAACTCACCCATTCCTTCTTGCATCGTCTCGGCGGCGCCCGCCAACGAGAGCGTGACACCCTCGGGCAGGACCCGCGCCCCGATGGCTTGAACCTCTTCGATCGCCGAGCCGAGCGGCTTGCCGACCAGGTTGCCCGAGATGCGCACGCTCCGCTGGCGGTTGGCACGTGTGATCGCCGAGGGCGCGGCGCCCGTTTCGATCTCGACGAGATTGCCGAGTTCGATGACCTCTTGGCCGCGCCCACGCACATACAAGCGCGAGAGCGCGGCGGGGTCGGCGCGGTCCTCGGCCTCGAGTCGGACGCGGATGTCGTAGCGCCGCCCGCCGTCTTTGAAGACGCCCACGTCGAGGCCGCCGATCATGGCCTGCACCGTGGTTGCCACCGAGCGCGCGTCGACGCCGAGGGCAGCGGCCTTCTGTCGGTCGGGTACGACACGAAGCTCGGGCAAGCCGAGCTTCAGACTCTTGTCGAGGTCGACGTAGCCGGGGAGCGTCCGCAGCTCGTCGATCATGCGCTGAGCCAGCGCGTCGAGGTCCTCGAGTGGCAGATTGGCGAGGATCTCGACTTCGAAGTCCTCGTTCGACGCACTCATGTTCTCGCCCATCGCGAAGATGCGCATCGTGCGTCCCGGGATCTGCCCGAGTTCCCGGCGCGCCTCGCCAATGAGGTCGAAGATCGAGCGGTCCCGCTCGCTTGCCGGATCCAGCATCCCGAAGATCATGCCGGTGTGGGAGAGCGGGAGGGAGTGGTTTCCCGCCGCGCCGGCGGACGAGAACATTGCGGTCAGCTCGGGCTGGTCGAGCATGTACTGCTCGTCCCGAGACAGATACTCGACGGTGGCATCGATCGACGTGCCCGGGGTCGCCTCGAGCATCGCGAAGAAGATCCCGTTGTCGGTCGGCGGAAAGAACTCTCCCTCGAGCTGCGAGCCGAGCCCGAGCGCCGCGACGAACGTGCCGAGTGCGAGTCCGACGGTCGCTCCGCGATGCACCAGCGTCCAGTTCAGGACCCGGCGATAGCTCGCCTCCAGCGCCTCGAAAGCCTGCTCGAGCCGGTGGTAGATGCTCCCGTGCGAGCGTTCCTCAGGCGGAGGCATGCGCGCCGCGAGCATCGGCGTGAGCGTCAGCGCGACGAAGAGCGAAATCAGCACCGAGCCGGCGACCGTCAGTCCGAACTCGCCGAGGAAGCTCCCGACGACGCCCTCGACGAACACGACCGGAAGGAACACTGCGGCCACCGATATCGTTGCTGCCGTCGCGGCGAAGGCGATCTGGCGCGTGCCGGTGGCGGCGGCCTCGCGAGCGGACGCTCCGGCTTCGCGATGTCGCTCGATGTTCTCGAGCACGACGATCGCGTCGTCGATGACGACGCCGACGGCGAGCGTCATGCCGAGCAGCGTCATCGTGTTGAGCGTGTACCCGAACGCCCAAACCAGCCCGAACGTGGCGATGAGAGAAATCGGGATGGCAGCGGCCACGATCAGCGTGGGGCGCGTGCGGCGCAAGAACACGAAGACCACCAGGACCGCAAGGAGCGCGCCGAAAATCAGTGTGAACTCGGTCTCGGCAACGGCTTCTCGCACCCCCTTCGAGAAATCGACCCAACCTTCGGGGTCGTCGATCCTCATGTCGGCGGGCAGGATCGCCCGGATCTTCGGCAGGCGTCGGTAGACCTCGTCGACGATCGCCACGGTGTTTTCGCCGGACTTCCGCATGACGCCCAGGGCAATTGCGGGACGCCCGTTGTAGTGGGCGATCGTCTCGACGTCTTCGGCGCCATCTTCGATGCGCGCGACGTCCCGGAGCAGGACGGGCGCGCCGCCCACGTGCGCGATCACCAAGGCCTCGAGTTCCTCGAGAGTTCGGAACTCGGCGTCCGTCTTGACCGAGTACTCGACGGCACCGCTCTCGATCGCGCCGCCCGGCACCTCGACGTGTTCTCGCGCAAGCGCCGCGATGACGTCTCCGGCGGCGAGGCCCCGCGCGCGGAGCGGCTCGCCGTGGAGCCAGATCCGGACGTTCCGCTCGCGTGCACCGAACATCTGAAGTCCGGCGACGCCCGGGATCGTTTCGATCAGAGGGGAGAGCTGTCGCTCGGCAAAGTCCGTGACTTCCGAGAGGGAGCGGGTCTCAGACTCGAGCGGAAACCACAGCACGGGCATGTCGTTCGGGTCGAAGTTTTCGACGACTGGAGGCTCGAGCGCGGCCGGCAGCTCGGCGCGCACGCGGCCGATGACATCTCGGAGCTCCTGGGCCATCAGGTCGAGGTCTGTGCCGAGCTGGAATTCGACGGCGATCTGCGCCGCGTCCTGTGCGCTCGTCGATCGGACACTGCGGACGCCCGAGAGCGTTGTGATCTGCTCCTCGATGACGTCGACGACGTCGGTTTCGATGACTTCGGGGCTCGCGCCCGGGAGCACAGCCGTGACCGTCAGCATCGGAAGTTCGATGTTCGGGTACTGATCGACGCCGAGCCGCTGGTAGCCCAGCACCCCGAACACGATGAGTGCGAGGGTCATCATCCAGGTGAGGACGGGGCGTTGGATCGAGGCGTCGGAGAGCGTCATCGGCCGGGCTCCCCAGGCGGGGGATCCGCAGCGACGCCAACGGCGTTTGCGCCCGGGTCCGAGAGCGCGTCGAGATCGCCGAGCGAGACCGGCGCGCCTTCGGCATTTCGCAGCGAGACTGGCGAGCCATCCACCAATCCCGCCTGGCCGCGGGCGACGATGAGATCGCCGGCATCGATGCCCGTGACCTCGACGAGTTTTCCGTCGTGCCGGCCGACGTCGACTCGAACCCGAGTGACGCTCTCTCCGGTCTCCGTCAGTCGGAACAACACCTGGCCGTCGGAGCGGAGGAGCAGCGCTTCCTTGGGCACCATGACCACGCCGCTGCGCTTCGCGACACCGAGATTCACTCGCGCGAAGGTGCCTGGCAGGAGTCGGCCGTCGGGGTTCGCGAGCAGGGCCTTCACGCGACGCGTCCGTGTCTCGGCTTCGATCGTCGGAGACACGACGCTGACCTCGGCGAGAAAGATCTCGTCCGGGAACGACGCGACGAGGACCTCGACCTCCTGGCCGTGCGACGCGCGGGACGAATCCGCTTCCGACAGGAAGAATTCGACTTCGATCGGGTCGAGGTCGACCAGATGGAAGAGCGGCTCTCCTGAGCGCACGAACTCGCCGATGTTCACATGCCGACGCGCAACGAGGCCGTCGAACGGCGCGGCCACTGTGGCGTCTTGGAGGGCGCGGTCCGCGAGCCCGAGTTTGGCTTCGGCGGCGAGATGGGCCGTGCGGGCCATTTCGCTCTCCGTGCGCGCAGTATCGACGCGCGCCTCGGAGGCGGCACCGGCCTTCGCGAGTGACTCCAGGCGTCCCGCCTCGCGCCGTTGCTCCTCGAGGTGCGCGCGCGCCTGGGCGACGCCCGCTCGCGCATCGTCGACTTCGAGCTGGCGACGGGCCGGGTCGATCTCGATGATCTCGTCGCCGAGCGCGACCGCGCTGCCCTCCGCGACCAGGACCCCCGTCACTTGTCCGTCGACCTGCGACGCCACGGTCGCGTCTGCCTGGGCGAGGAGTTGGCCCGTGGCCTCGATCTGGTCGACGACATCGTGGGCGGTGGCGCGCACGACCATGACCGGGGGCGCACCGGTCTCGGGTGCTTGCGGCTCCGCGCCACAAGCGGAGAGTGCGAGTGCGAAGAGCAGAATCGTATGGCGGCTCACCGGTGACCCTTCGTTCGGGATTCGAGCGAGCCGCGGATCATCGCTTCGAGGGAGGCCTCCAGGACGTCGGGCTCCCACGCTTCGCCGGGGCGAGTCGTCTGCAAGAGGATGAAGCCGTGGACGAACGACCAGAGGCCCTGCCTCAGCCGTTCGACCTCGCGGGCGTTCAGCGGGCCGCGGCGCACCATGTCGTCGAGCGGCTCCCCGAAGATCGCGCGCAGCTCTTCGGCGGCCGGAAGGCTCGGCTCATCTTCGTCGCTGCGCCGGACGAGCAATTGGTAATGGCTCGGGTGGCGCAGGCCGAAGCGGGCGAAAACTCCGGAGAGTGCGGAAACCCACGCCACCGTGTCGTCGGAGCGGGGAACCGCGCGCAGCTCGACCAGCAGGCCGGCGAGGCGCTCATCGAGGAGCGCGTCCAGCAGCGCGGGCTTGTCACGGAAGTAGTGGTAGAGGGTCGGGGTCGTGAAGCCCGAGCGCTCCCCGAGCCTGCGCATCGACACCGCTTCGAGGCCGCCCTCTTCGAGCAGCTCTTCGGCAGCGGTCAGGATGGAGCGGCGGGCGTCCTCGCGATAACGGAGACGCCTCTGTTCGGAGGCCTGGGGGGGCACGTCGAACAGTGTTAGCAAAGTCGAACGATGTTCGAAATGGCTTCGGCTGTCCTCGGGACGGGGAACCCCAGGCTCTTTGGGGGTAGAGTGCGCCCTTGCCCTCCATCCTCGAGGAATCCCCATGACCCGACTCGGCTACCAGATTCCCAACTTTACGTACCCGGGCGTCTCCCCTGGGGACATCTTTCAAAACGTCGTCGCCCAGGCGAACGCTGCCGAGAACGCGGGCTACGACCGCGTCTTCGTGATGGACCACTTCTATCAGCTGCCGGGGATCGGTGCATACGACGAGCCGATGTTCGAGTGTTATTCGATGCTGTCTGCGCTCGCGCAGCACACCGAGCGAGTCCGGCTCTCTGCGCTCGTGACTGGGAACACCTACCGGAACCCGGCGCTGCTCGCGAAGACGTTGACCACGCTCGATCACGTCTCCGGAGGGCGGGCGACGCTCGGGCTCGGCTGCGGGTGGTTCGAGAAGGAGCACGCCGATCTGGGCTTCGAGTTCGGCACTTTCAGCGATCGCTTCGAAAAGCTCGAGGAAGCGCTCCAGATCATCCTGCCGATGCTGCGCAGCGAGCAGCCCACGCTGAAGGGCGAGCACTATCAGGTGACCGACGCGGCGAACGTTCCGGCGCCGATCTCCCGGATTCCGGTGATGATCGGAGGCGGGGGCGAGAAAAAGACGCTCCGGATGGTCGCGCAGTACGCGGACGAATCGAATCTGATCTGCCCGAACGACCAGATCCCGCGCAAACTGGAAGCCCTCGCTGGCCACTGCGAGCGTCTCGGCCGCGATCGCTCAGAGATCACCGTGACCAAACTGATGATGGTCGCGGTCGCGCCGACACAGGAAGAGCTCGACGCGGACTTCCGGGCGATCGCCGGCGTGAAGGGCTGGAGCGATGCTCACATCGACATGGCGAAGAGCGCGCTGGTCACCGGAGACCCGGATACCGTCGGGGCGATTCTCGCGGACGCGGTGGCGATGGGGCTCGACGGCCTTGCCGTCGATCTCCCGGTGAACGGCCACAACCCGGAGCGGATCGAACTCCTCGGCGAGATCGCGAACAAGGTGCTCCGCTAGGTGTGGTTCCTAAGGGTTTCGTTCATGCCGCCCTCCGGATCTTGGTTTTGGGAGAGATCATCCCAAGCGCACGATGAGGTCGCTCGTGGTTGTAGTAGCGCAGCCATGCGGGCAGAGCCTTGG